>Ga0208768_1000020_pt1 | contig 137200 bp, 147 predicted proteins | sample AntAceMetag02UK1_FD_184760 | JGI IMG/M metagenome (GOLD analysis project Ga0208768, IMG submission 184760) | Saline lake microbial communities from Ace Lake, Antarctica - Antarctic Ace Lake Metagenome 02UK1 (SPAdes) (version 2) | ecosystem: Environmental > Aquatic > Non-marine Saline and...
AAACCATCCTGGCGGAATGGGCTTACGTGATCGCCTACCAAACATCGGATGAACGCAACCGCTGGCTACCCCGCTATCTGGGGATCTATAACGGCAGCAGGTGCCACATGGCTCTCGGTGGCCTCACTCCTCAGCAATGCCTCCAGCGGCTGCTGATCGCTGAATGACCTGGTGAGAAAGCACACTTAGGCCCTTGCTTTTCACTTCCACGAAAATCTGACAAACGGATATATCCGGCCCGATATTTTGCATTGTGCTTGTTCTGAAGAGCAAATGTGCAGATCGGAACAGTCGCCCCCTCGAATCCAGAGTATTCCAGTTGCACTAGCGTCGTAATGGTTGCTTGAGAAATTAGTCTCTTGCGAAGCCCCTCATAGGACGAGATGAACATCCAAACGAATGGCGACATGAAACCGAGGAAACCGTCAGGAAACACTAGTGATAGACAGCGAACTATGAATGCGGCGAAAAGATCAGATTTGTAGTCTTCAACTTGCGTCTCAAGAAAACGTTTCACGCTGGAATTCATCCCTTTCGAACCCATATACGGCGGATTGGCCACGACGACGTGATACCGCTGGGTGAGCGCCTCGGCTTGTGCGAGCACGCGCAGGACTTTGAGGTGCGTCTCGCGCAGGAAGAGCTGGCCGCCGAGGTCCTTTGCTTCGATGGCATCGCGCACAAAGGCCAGGCTTCGTTCATCCATGCAAGGCTGAATCAGCGAGCCGAAGTTTTTCGCCTCTTCAAATTTCCGGAGCAACTTGAACAGGTTTTGATCGAACAGTTCTCCGAGACCCAGGGCCTCGATGTAGTCATTCAGCTCGTCCCCTTCAAACTGCACGTTCTGCAGCTCGATGATCTGCGGCCGTACCAGCTGCTCGCTCTGGAAGAAGCGCCGCGACGATTCCCGCGCCTTGAACACAAGCGCCAGCTCGGCGAGCTGGGCGGCACGGGGGCAGATCTCTAGCCCGTAGAGGTTGTGCCGCAGGATCAGGGCCGGAATCTCGCTGGGGGCGTAGCCCTCCTCCGCGTAGATGAGACTGAGCAGGTCGAAGGCGTAGGTGAGCATGTGCCCGCTGCCGACGGCGGGATCGAGCAGGCGGATTTCCTCGGGCTTGGTGATTTTGAGGAAGTCGGTCTCGGGTTCGCCCTCGATGTAGTAGGGCATGTGCTCGCGCAGCTTCGAGGCTGGACGGTTCAGCAACCACAGCCGCCCCAGAGAGTTCTCCACCAGGTAGCGCACGATCCAGTGCGGGGTGAACAGCTGGGTGACGGCGGGGATGTCTTCTGTAGGCACCGCCTTCTTGCGGGCCATCACCTCTTTTTTTTTCTCGGCGATATAGAACTGATACAGCCAGCCCAATATCTCCACGTCGTCGCAGTCGGCATCATGGATCGAGCGGCGGAAGCCCGCCGCGATGGAGCCATCGGTGAGCAGGTCATCGGGCAGCAGCAGCTCGGTGGCGTCATCGAGCCCCTCGAACAGGTTTGGCAGCAGCTGGTGATAGAAGCGGCACACCGCCAGCACCAGCTCCCGGTACACCTCCCCCTGGGGGTCGGCGCCGGGGGTGGCCGTGGGGATCTGGCCATCGAGCAGCTGGTTCAGCCGTGCTTCCTGGCTGTGGCGCTGCAGCTCCGCCGGCAGCTGGCCGTTGCGCATCAGTTTCAGCAGCTCCGGCTGGGTGTCGGCATCCGTGGCCGGCATCAGCACCTTGGCGCCGAACGGATGCCAGCCCCTGGCATCGAGATAACGCAGCGCCGCCAAGCGGTTGAACCAGCTGTAGGCCACCCGCTCCAGCAGCTCCTGCCGGCTGATCTGCTCCTGCTGCCGCAGCTCAGCAATTTGCGTGGCGTAGGTGGTGAGCGTGTCGGGGGTGGTGCTGGTGAGCAACCGATCGAGCTTGCGGCCCACCGCCTCGATCAGCTGCCGCCGCATCGCCGGAGCGAAGGTTTTGAGGCTGGCGGTGTTGATGGGCATGGATCTGATCAACCCTCACAAGCAACGGCATGGGCATGAAGCCGCAAGCCCAGAGCCTTGGTCACCTTCAGCACGGTGGCGAAGCTTGGATTGCCATCGGCGCTGAGCGCCCGATAAAGGCTCTCCCGGCTGAGGCCCGTGTCTTTCGCCACCTGTGTCATCCCCTTGGCTCGGGCAATGTCCCCCAAGGCCCGTGCAAGACCGGCCACATCATCCGGTGCTTCCTCAAGCCAGGCATCCAGATAGGCCGCCATCTCATCTGGCGTTCTGAGATGCTCGGCCACGTCATAGGGCGTGAACCTGGTTGCCGATGGATTAGCAAGGGGTTGGGCTTGGTTCATCACGAGTGATCCTCAAATTCACGGTTTAAATCAAGAGCCTTGGCGATGTCTTTGGCCTGGGTCGCTTTACTGCCCCCGCCCAACAGCAGAAGCAGGTGATCGCCTCTTCGGGCGTAATACACCCGGTAGCCGGGTCCGACATCGATTTTCAGTTCAGACACTCCCTCCGTGAGATTGCGATAGTCGCCGGGGTTGCCATGGATCAAGCGATCCACTCGCATCAACACTCGAGCCCTGCCGGCTTGATCCCTGAGGCCGTCGATCCACGCTTGGTAGACCTCCGACTTGACGACCCTCATCAGCCAACTGTAGCTCCTGAGCTACAGGCCTGCACCGCTTGTTGAGCCGCTGAGGTTTCTGCGCTGCGTTCTGCTGCGTCGCCAGGCTGGGCGGGTGAGACCGTTTTCATAGTTCACCACCCGTTTGCCGATCTGCAGCCGGCGGCTGATGCGCCGTTTGCCGTTGTCGAAGGTGGTGCGCCAGGACACCTGGGTGGTGAGGCGTTCGTTGTAACGCCGCTGTGCGGCACCGAGCCGCCAGAGCCCCCAGCGGTTGCCTGGCCATCGGGATGCCGGAGAGCGCCCCCGGCGCCGCTTTGGCGTACACCCCCGTGACGATGCGTACGAGCCTGCCCTCGGCAATCAGCTGGTTGAGTGCCCGGCTGATCTGTGCTGCACTGCCGAAGCGCGCCAGATCCTGCCGAAGCACAACCTCTCCGCTTGGCTTGGGGCGCGCTGCGTTGCGGTGGTTTTGTGAGAGCGCTGGGGAGGGGCATGGGTTTACATAAAAGGTTTTAAGTTACGGGTCAGATCCAGTGGTGGCCGGGGTTCTTGGCCTCTTACAGGCTGATCCGGTGCCCCTGATCCAGCTCGGTTTGGGCCGCTGTGCGCAAGGCCTCCAGCCACTGCCCCAGCTCCTCGCGGTTGGTGAGCTGGCCCAGGGGGAAGTTCGGCCGCAAGCTCGATGCAGGCACCACCTTGATCAGGGCCACCGGGGCATCGGCCGGGGCGGCCATGGCCGCCACCCGTTGCAGCAACGCCGGCACATCCGCCTTCTGGAAACGATCGAGCCGCAGCTGCACCCGAGCGGGCTGCTCCGCCTTCACCAGCTCCTGCTTCACCCGATCGGTGCTGGCGAGCACCTGCTCCTGTTGCTCCGGTGCCAGGTTCTGGAAATCAGCACCGGCCCTGAGCTTGGTCTCCTGCTCAGCGATCTGGGCCAGGGCCTCTGAGCGGGTCAGCTGCAGCCGTTCTTCAAGCAGGGCCTCCAGCGTCGCCACAGCTCCATTGGCCTCCGGCAGCAGCGGGCCGTGATAAGGCGCCGGGCTGTCCATCACCCGCCCCAACACCGCCACCGGCTCAGGCGGGAGCTCCATCAGGTCGTCGCCGTGCCTGGCCAGGAAGGTACGCACCTTCTCGTACACCGTTCTCTGCTCGCCGTTCAGGAACGCCTTGATCGGCGTGAGCGTGTCTTCCAGCTGGTCGAGCAGCTCGGCGGTGAACTGGGCCTGCTGGTTGAGCAGGTAGGGGTCGTCTTTGCCGCTTAGCTCCCGCACCCTGGCGGCGATCGGCGCGACAGCGGCCACGAACGGATAGCGCTCCTGCTGGCTGGCGATCGCGTCGAGCTCGGCGGCCTCACGCGCCAGCGCCTCACGCATTGCTGTGGCGGTGGTGCGGGAATCAGTGCCGCTGCTCGCCACCCCGAAGAAGTCTTGGTGGAAACGCTTGAGCGTGTTGATCGCCGCAGGATCGATCTGCTCCTGCTTGCGCACCAGCACCAGCCCCTGGCGACGGCTGTTGGTGAGCGCATCGATCACTTCGTTGGGGCTCAGGATCTCCTTCTCGCGTAGCTCCACCTTGCCCAGGCGGAACAAGCGGCCCAGGAAGGTGAGCGTGGCCCAGGGGCTCCAGCCGTAGGGCCGGGCCTCGAACACCTCGATCAGATCGGCGGCGGAGGTGCGCTCCCCTTCCTTGTTCTGGCGACGCACCACCTCGGTGTACACCTCCTGCTCCGCTTCCGAGAGCTGCAGCACGCTGCCAGCAAGCAGGTCGTCCTGCTCCTGCACCACCTTCATCAAGGTGCCTTCGTTGTAGATCTGCTTCACCATCAGCAGCTTGGGGAAGGCCGAGCGGATCAGCTCCTGATAGGCCTTGGAAAAACGGTTCTGGGGATCGCCCTCACCCACCTCCAGCCGCCTGCCGTTCACCACCAGCGGGGCTCGGCGCAATCCCTCACCAGCCAGACGGGTGATCTCACTGCGGCGGGTGCTGTTCTGCCGCCCCCGCTGGGCCAGGATTTCCCTGAGCGCTTCGTCTTCACCGCCGGAGTTCTGCTTGATGTATTTATCGGTTTTCAGGTAGGTGCGGATCAGATCGGTGAGCCGGCCCTGGGCCGGCAGGATCACCATCAGATCAGCTCGACCCATGTTCTGGGCCACAAGGATCGCCTCATTGCCGAAGTTGGGGTGCTCCGGGGTGATCACGTTCACCGCTACATCATCAGGCTTTCCCTTCACCAGAGCATCATCGATCTTCTGGGCGTAGGAATAATCCTGGTTGTTGTCCTCGAAGCGGATCTTGTTGGTGCGCAGCACGTCGTTGAAGAGCGTGGCCTGCAGCGCTCCCATCACTTGGGAGTCTTCCACGGTGGTGGTCTTGATCTCCTGCTCCACATCCTTTTCCTTGTCGGTGAGGAACTCGTAGAGCTCACCGCTGCGTTGCAGGTAGCTCTGCACTTCCAGATTGCGCAGGGCCTCTTTCACCTGCTGCTCATGGGCGCGGATGTCGAGATCGGGCTGATCGATCAACAGGATCGCAATGTTGCGAGGTGAGGCCTTAAACGGGGACACCCACTTGAGCAAGAACAGGGCCTTGAGGATGCGCAGTTCAAACGGCGCCACCTGGCGTTCCGCCAGCACCATCGTCTGCTGCTTGTCTCCACGGATCACATCGCGGATGCCGTCGTAAAGCTGATCGAAGCTGGCGAGTTGGCCGATCGGCAGATCCATGATCGCCTTGGCCACCTCCTGGAACACCGAGAGCATCGAGCGTTCACCCACCGCCATGTTGCGGCCGCCGAACACGTTGTGGACCGCGAGGCTCTGCAGCGCCTGCTGGAACAGGTTCAGCTGATACGGGTGGAAGGGGTAGAGGCCACAGAAGGCCTGGCAATCGGCCCAGCCCTTGAGCTGCAGGGAGTTGTCGCCGAAGCGGAACAGGGTCTGGAGGTTGTCCTTCTCCGCCCCATAGATCTGGATCAGCTCATCTGGCTCCACCGGATCCTTTTCCAGCAGCCGCCGCTGAATCACCTCCTGTACATCGGCGCTGGCCAGGGTGAGCTTGGTGCGGAAGCGGCCCTGGATCTTGCTGAGATCATCGGCCTGGCGCACCTTCTCCTCGCCCAGGATTCCCTCCAGGTCGGCTTGGGAGGTCACGAATACGGAGGCACGGCCGTTGGTGGCTGTCGCCAGGCTTTCCACCACGGTCTGCAGGTTGAGCAGGCGGCTGCGGTCCTGACCGATGAACTGGCCCGCCTCGTCCACAAAGAAGTTGAGCCGGCAGCCGGGAAGCTGGCTGTCGAGGTACTCCTTGACGCGGTTAGCAAAGCCTTCGATCGAGAGGCGGTACTCGGCCTTGGCCTCACCGATCACCTTCATTGCCTCCTCGGAGCTGGTGGAGAACTGCTCGGCGTAGGCCCGAGCAAAAGAACTCTTGGTGACGGTGGCAACAGCCTCGCGGTCGTTCTCCCAGTTGCGGCCATTGAGGCGAAGATAGGTTTCTTTGAAATCACCGAACGCACCGCGCTTGTCGAGGTCGTGCTCGAAGCGAGCGATATAGCCCTGGTCGCCGTAATACCCCTGCAGTTCGTTCAGCACCTTCATGAACACTTCCAGGATCGGGGCGCTGTGCTCGCCGCCAATGCCGTCGTACTTCTGATCGATGTTGAACAGCACGCTGCGCGCCGGCGTGGTGATCGCCTTGCGCAGGTTGGCCTGGATGATTTCGTCTTCCACCTTCGGCAGCAGGATGTCAGCCGGCCGCTCGTTCTCTGGCCCAACGCGCCGCTCGCTGTCGAGCAGCAGCGAGAGGATCTTCAGCAGGTGCGATTTGCCGCAGCCGAAGAAACCAGAAATCCATACCCCATTGGCCGTGGGGTTGTCGAGGTAGCAGTCCACGAAGGATCCCAGACCCTTGAGCACATCGCGGGTGATCACATACTCATCGAGCTCCACCTTGAGGTTGCGCTCGTCGTCGGCCTTGATCACCCCATCGATCGGACGGTCAACCGGCTTGGCGAAGAGCTCGCGGATTGTGGCGGCAGTCATGAGATCGGGGTGTCGAAGTAGGCGAGATTGGTGGCGCGGTAGTGGGGGTTCTCGATCTTGGTGTTGGGCGTAGTGCCAAACAGTCGCAGGTAGGAACCACCGTCAGCATCCTGTGAATACTCACCGGGGAAGAAGATCACCACAGGGTGCCTCACCATCTCCGGTTGCAGGGCCTCGATGATGGTGTGGGTGCGCAGGAAGGGATAGATCCGCCCTGATCCCGTGATCAGGGTGAGTTGTGGATTCGCACCGATCACCTCCATCAGTTTCGGTACAAGTGCCTTTGTGGGATCCGAGGTGCTCTGCAGTGTTTCAAATACGTCACTTTTCGAATAAGTGGTCTCGTCCCGAAGAAGGTCCTCGAGAAATCCCTTCTCCTCAAGGATCTGGATCACCAGCTCCAACAGGTCCAGATGAATCACACGCAGTCCTTCCTGCTTGAGCCCCTGGAGCAGACCTTTCACGATCTGGCGCAGCTCGTCTTCTTCGGAGGGGTCGTAGGTCTGGATGAAGATTGGGATCTCCTTGGCCAACCCCTTCATCGCCAGGAAGCTGGGCTGAGACAGAACTTGCTTCAGTCGCTGATCCAGGCCGGTGGTGGTTTTGGTGCTCATCGCCTGGGCGCCAGCACGTTCGCCTTCGCCACAGCCCGTGACTGCCTGGGGGGTGCGACGAGGAAGCCCACCAGAAGAGCGGGGTCCTCCGCTGAGACCAGCCGTTGAACTTCAAGGGAGAGCAGGGGGCGTTGCACCGTTCCTAAAACACCTCCCTTGCCTGCTTTACCAACCAGCAATCCTGCTTCGCGGAACATGTGCAGGAGAGTGGAGCGGATCTTCTGCCGCGAGGACGAGGCCACCTCGGCCAGTTCCGGGTGGATGAGTTCTTGCAGCTCATAGAACGCCACCATGTCGGAGCGGCGCAGCACCGGATCCATCCCGGCCAGCTTCTCGGCCAGCACCTCCTGCACCACGTCAAAAGCCAGCTGAATCCGCTTCAGAGATGCCAGCCAGGCCATAGCTGTGCGGTCTTCGCCCGACCCAGTGGCCAGGAGCTCCAGCTGGGCTGGGGTGAGGGTCTGTAGCCGCTGTCGCAGTTCCGACTCCAGCCGTTTGGCACTGCTGGCGGATCTGGCCTGGAGGGCGTTGCTCGTCAGGACAGCCGTCTTGGTCTTCTGCCAGTCCGCCTGCTGCAGGTGAACCTGAGCAATTACGCACGCGAGTTCGGGCCTCAGGCTTGCGGCGGTGAAGCTCAGGCAGTACCGCATGGCTCCGACGGCAGTCTTCGCCAACGTCCCCACCCAACTTCTGCGCCTTGATCCTGGCACTGCCAGGGCAGCTATCCCATCCAACAAACCAAGCCCCCCATGCCTTTGAGCGCCCACGCAAGCTATGGGCGCTCAAAGGATTTTGGTCAGCGTTTCCTGCGAAATACCAGACCCCTGCAGCCAGCAGTCATCTTTAAGGCCTGCTGTTGATGCGGGACCTCTGTCTTGTGGGCCGCCTCCAGCTGGCAGACAGATTGGCCTGAAAGAACGTGGTCTTGCCCTAGGGGTAGCCGCGAAAAAGTGAAGCCTTCAGTGAAGGCGCTGTGCTTTGCAGAGGGCCGGGCATTAGGTCATTTTGCGCAGCCAATCCCGAGGCTGACGATGGACATTTTTGCTGGATGTTCCCCCCATTCACTTGCGGTGGGGCTCACTCAGGCGCTCAGCTCCGCCTCCCCATGCGCCTCTGGATAGATCAGATCCACTGCCTGCCGCGCCTCTCTCAACACCTGAAAGAGCACCGTCGGCTCAGCCTTGAGCATCTCGATCCAGTGGCCCAGATAGGCGGCATGGCTCTCGATCTCGCTGCCGATCTCCAACCGATCCCCCAGCAGCACCGCGCCCAGCTCAGCGACCAGCTCCTCGCGTGCATAGCGAGCCTTCCCGAAGACACCGCCCAGATCCCGCTTCAGGCGCGACTCATGGCCGGTGGAGTGGATCTGCTCATGGGCCCAGGTGGAGCAGAACGCAGCGGGTGAGTGAAAGCTGGCGCGATCGGGCAGCTGGATCCGATCGATCGCTGGCACATAACAGGCGCGATCACCCCCAAAGCTGACCGGCACCGGCCAGGCCCCCAGCACGGCCTCGGCGGCCTCCAGGCGCTCGGGCTCCGGCTTTGACTCAACGCCTTCGGCGAGCTTGCGGGCTTCGATCAAGCCGGCGAGGGCCGGGCCCTCGAGATCGGCGGCATTGAAGACCGCTACCGGCCGGTAGCTGGCCCAGCTCTTCAAGGTGACTTCACCGCCATCGCCTGCCTCCTCGCGGTTGTGCAGCTGGGGCCGCAAGATGTGAACCGCCTTGCTGCCCTTGCGGGGGAAGATCCCGAGCCTCTTGGCCTCGGCAAAGCCGCACCAGAACGGCAGGGCCGATCCCCGGATGTGCAGGCCGAGCGTGAGCAGGATCGGATTGGCGCCGCGGTAGCGATGACCCGAGATCAAGTTGACGTGGTGGCCACCGCCAGTGCCATCCCAGGGCCGCCGCCAGGGTGCGACGCCTTTCTCCATGAGGGAGACGATGGATGCGGTGAGCCTTTCCTCTGGGGATGGCCCCTCGAACTTCTTGGACTTGGAACGGGGCCGGGTGGTGGTGGCCATGGGTGCGAACGAGCGCAGGACCGCGATGGCAACTGCGGCGAGGGCAAGGGCGGCGAAGCCGCTTGCGTAGCCCTTGCGCCGCCGCAGACCATGCGGAAACCTGCGCGACTCACCCCCACTGTGAGATTCGTTTGGGCCTCCTGGGCTGCTGCCGAAAGACACCGCCACGGCAGCGTGGCAAGCCTGAGCGAGGCGGCCCCCGGTGCCCCACTTCTGGTGCGTGAGCTAAGGGCCGCCAGGCCATCTACCAGCGGCTTCAGGCTGCGCTGCTGATCTCGCTGGCTCGATCCGCTGCAGCTTCGATGGCGGCATCGATCTCGCCGACGCGAACCAGGAACTGCTCCATGGCCGGCAGCAGCTCCTCCTCCAGCAAGGCCAGCTCCTCTTCTCCGTAGGGGTGATCGATCCAGAGCCGCTTGATCGGGCGGCCCTGCTGGCGCCGCAGCAGGCCCAGCAGGGTGGAGTGGCAGGACTGCACGACAGCGAGGGGATCCTGCCGGGAGAGGGAATCGAGGGCGTAAGCCATGGGCCGGGCCGCCAAAGGCGGAGTGACGGGACGCGCCCGTTCCCGCCGGGTGGGCAAGGGCGGTGGTGCGCAGCGCAACCGCTTGCGTAGCCCTTGCGCCCCGGCGGACCATGAAGCAACCCGCCAGCCGACTTCTCAGCGTTCTGCCGTCTGCTCAGTGGCAATGGCTGATGCCTGGCGTTGTGCTGAATGACTGGTGAACGAAGCGAACTGGCGGCATTGTTGGGCGAGGTACCAGCTGTTGCTGCCCCCGCGCCGCGACCCGCGAGCCCTGGCCCCTGGCGGGTGACGGCTTCAATGAGCGGCCAGAAGGTTCAGATCAGCAACAACAACGAGTCGCGGGTGATCCGCAAGCTGGAGCTGGAGACCTACCTGCGCCGCAACACGGCGCTGGAGCTGGTCTGACTCGTAGGTGTGATGCAGGGCCATGGCCCTCAGGCCAGCTCCGCCCTGAGGCTGGCCAGTGCCTTGCGCTCCAGCCTGTGGGCTGTGGTGTGGCTCACCCCCATGGCTTCTGCCGCCTGGCGAATCGAGAGGCCCTGGAGGATGTGCAGCCTGAGCACGGCGGCCTGATTGGCCGGAAGTTGATCCAGCATTGCTTCGAGCTTGCCTGACTCTTCGCTCTGCTCTGCGCTGGCCTCAGCAGGGATCAAATCCAGCAGGCAGAGGCCGGTTTTGGGCTGCGGCTGATCCAAGCTTTCGTGCCGGAAAGGGGTGGTGCCTTTCTCATGCTCGCGGCGTGACACCCGCACCAGGCGGACGCGATCGCGGAGATGGTGACGCAGTGCTCCGGTGATGGTGGCCCTGAGAAAGGCCTGGGCTGTGCTGCGGTTGCTGAGCCGGCTGACTGCTGTGGTGAGGGCCAACCTGGCGACCTGGATCGCATCTTCTCGCTCGATCAGACCGGCGAATTGGCGAGAGAAGCTGCCGCCGGTGGCATCGGCGAGGGGCAGGAACTCCAGGATCAGGGCATCGCGCGCGGAGAGGGTACGGGGCATGGCCGGTGTGCGAAAAACGCGCATCACCAGCCCGAAACGCAGGGAAGGGCAAGCTGGGAGCGGATGAGTGGCGGCCACCATGGACCCTTGATCACGCGGGCTGCTTGCCCGGATCGTTCCTGCCGTTTACGGCTTGCCCCGGCTGACGCTGCTGCCGATGGCGGCACCACCGAGCAGGGCGAGGATCAAGTTGAGGGCGGACTCAGTGGCTGTATGCAGCCGCAGCAGAAACTCTGGGCAGGCTTTGGCATCGAGGAAGACCAGCCGCCAGGCGCACACCGTCCCAGCGAGGAGATAGATCGAGAACTCGCTGATGATCACCGCTGCGAGCAGGACAAAGAGGAAGCGTTCGCGGTCGAACGGTGGTTTTGCTGGCAGCTCCTCGCCGGCTGCTGGTGGTGAGATCTGCTGTGGTCGTCGCTCAGTTGGTCCGTCCATGGTCTGGCTCGCTGGGGATGAGCAGGTCACCGGCTTCGATCAAGTCCCAGATGCGCATGGCTTCTGCCTGACGACGTTCGCTGTGGGGTGTGCCGGGCCTGAAGTAGCCCTCACCGCTTTCGGCTGAACCGGTCCAGTAGGCGGCAGCAGCAGCTGGATCCAGGCCGGCGGGACGGTCTTCAAAGACGCAGCACCAGCCGATCAGGGAACCTTCGGCTGGATCGTGCAGGCCGGCGTACTCCTGGGCGAAGTAGATCTCCTGCCACTCATTGCTGTTGGGATCGATCCCCTCGCTCAGTGCTTGCTCCCTGGCGGCGTCGTAGGGCGGTCGGCGCAGGCCGGTGTACTGCATGGCCCCGCGGCCGGCGCCGCTCCCCGCCTCGATCACATCGAGGTTGGAGAGATCAGGTGAGCCTGTCTCGACGATCATGCAGCCGATGAAGCCGGCGGCTTCTTCTTCCGTAAGTGGCGCAATGGCACCCAGGCTGGCCCGGGTGACGTTGCCTGTGCAGAAGAAGGACAGCCAGTGCTGCAGGTTGCTGAGGTCGGCCATGGTTCTGCTCAGCCCTTGCAAACCAGGAACCAGCCGCCGCTGCCGCCGGGCCTCCAGCGGGGATCCCAGTTCTTGGCGCTGTAGTGCTGGTCCTTGCCGTTGAGGTTGCTGGTGTAACCACCGCTGGTGAGGTTGGCCTCACCGTTGGGATCGTTGTGGATCCAGCCACCCGCTTCGTAGCCGGTGACCACGGTCCAGTGGCCGCTGCCCGATGGGCTGGAGCTGGGGCCTTTGTGCAGCCAGCCGGTGGCGACGGGCCGGCCGGCGTCGATCTCTTTGATCAGATCGGCGGTGACGCCGTTGGTGAAAAAGTTGGCCTCCAGCCCGAGCGAACGCAGGGCTGAGAGCTGGGCCTGGGCCTCGGTGCTGTCGCCGTACTGGGCGCGAATGACGTTGTAGGCGTCATCGCTGCTGACCTTGCCCCAGTAGGCGGCGAGCATGGCGCAGCTCGAGGAGAAGCACTCGCGGTAGCCGGTGCCGCTGGCATTGTCGTTCTGGGAGAAGTAGGGCACCACCAGCGGGTTGGCGAAGGCTGGTGCCGGCGGTGCCGGCGGTGCTGGCGGTGACTCGCTGAAACGCAGAGCCCATGGCGCCTCTTCCAGCAGGATTTCGGTCTGGCCCTGCTGCTGCTCGATCCGCCCGATCGCGTCGTGCAGCATCGCCACGGCGTCCTGCTGCTGCTGTTTGCTCTCGAAGTACTGGAAGCGGTCCATCAACCGCGCCACGGTCATGGGGGTGGGCATTGCCGTGTTGGGCGACGTTCTCCTCCTCTTGCCAGCGGCCTAGCCGCCAGGTGTCAGCAGAAAGGCGAGGCACAAGCCCCGCCGCTGAATGCCTCGGCCCCTGGCCGCCTTAGAAGGGCAGCTCCTGCAGCCCTACCCCCACCGGGCAGCGGGCCGGAGTGGCGAGCTGGCGCTCAAAGAGGATCTGCCCGGCCAGCTCCGCGACACGGCGGCATGGCGCGGCTGATCCTGAGGCGATCCATTGCAGATCCTCCAGGCGGCTGGAGCTCAAGGCACTGAAGCGGGAGCGGGTGGAGCGGTGCGTGGTGGCCATTGGTGGCGCAGCGCAGGACCCAGAAGCAGGCGGTGGGCGGGTCAAGGGGCCGGCTCAGCGTCCGTGCGGAGCGCCTGCGCAGCCCCACAGCCGCGCAGCGGCGCAACCAAGCCGGCCTTGCGCAGCCCTTGAGGCGCCCACCGACCATGACGGGGCCTGTGCGTAGCCCACATCCAAGCGACGGCGCCCGCCGTCACCGTGTCCTCTGCTGACTTGCTTGCTGATCCCGCTTCCCTGGCCGCCCGCCACACGGTGTTTGGGTGCCGGGATTGAGGCTCCCGGCCGGCCTTGGGCCTCAGGCCGCCCAGCCGATGGCAGCCGTTTGCTTGCGGCGCTCTTTGACCAGCCCAGAGACCCGATGGCGCATTTCAAGCCTTCCGGCTTCATCGGCCGCTTCATAGGCCTTCAGCTCCTGGGGGCTGAGCCTCAACTTGAAGTTGAAATCGAGCGGCATTTTGGCCTGGGTGATGGCCCCCATCAAGCCCCAGAGATCTTTGTGGGCATGCTCGGCTTCTCCTTCAGTGAGTGCCCGCCAGCCGCCGGTGATCTCATCGGGCATGACGCTCACCGCCTTGCCGTGGATGATCGTGCTGCCTTTGAGCTCCCAGCGGAAGCTTTCCAGCTCGTGGCGCTCGGCCCACTCGCCGCCATGGGCCAACCAGATCGAGCCGACGCGCCAGGCCGAGAGTGCCTGCAGCGGGCATTGCACCAGCCAGGCGAGGACGCGGGGCGTGAGCGATTCATCGTGGGCGATCTGGCGCTTGATTGAGCAATAGGCGCTGTAGCCACTGAGCTGAGAGCGGCGCTGGATGAGCAGGATTTGCGGTGCCATGGCAGGAAGGCCGGAGGGACTTCGAGCGAAACCACGGCGAGGGCAAGGGGCCGCGACCGCGCAGCGGCCTCGCGGACTTGCGCCGCCCTTGCGCCGCCGTGGATCGTGACGAACCCCGCCGCCGCCGCCTCAGGCCCACAAGAGCCCGTCAGCCCCCCATATCCCATCAGCTGCGGTGGTGCTGGCAATAGGTGGTGACGTTGCTGGGGCCAGACCCCCGGAGTGACCATGGGCCTCACCTTGATCGAGGCGATGAAGCATGAGACGAGGGTTGACCGCCTGGCGGTCACCAAGACCTTCGTTGAAGGTGAACTGCTTCGCCGCATGACTTGGCGCAACCTTGCTGGTGGTGCCTTGCAATTCGCCAAAGAGGTGAAGCTGCCTCGCGTTGGCTTTCGTGCTGTAAACGAGGGCTACCGGAGGGATTACGGCGCCGTCGAGAACGATTCGGAGTTCGTGCACCTCTTCGGTGGCGATCTCGACGTGGATCGCTCGATCGTTGACCTCAATGGCCCCGAGTCCCGCGCCAGCCAGACCGAGCAGAAGGTGCGCTCGATGCGCCTCACCCTGGAGGCGGCGATCATCAACGGTGATGCCACCTTTGATCCGCGTGCCTTCAACGGGCTGAGCAAGCGTCTGCCCCCTGCTGCTCCACAGACCATCGATAACGAGGGCGGCTCGGTGAAGCTCACCAAGCTCGAATCGCTGGTGGATTCGGTGAACGCCAACGGTGGCGAGAAGGTGCTGATCACCAGCAAGGCTGGTCGCCGCCAGATCAGCACCGCCAGCCGCCAGGTGCTCAGCGCTGATCTCTACCAAGTGGTGGATGGCCGGCACTGGTTTGAGGACGTCGAAATCCTCGTGGTGGATGAGGACGCCAGCGGCAACCAGGTGCTGGGCTTCGATGAAGCCGGCGGCACCACCAGCTTCTACTGCTGCGCCCTGGGCGATGAGCTGATGACCGGCCTGCAGGGACCGTTCGAGGGCCGCTACGGCCTCTCGGTGCGGGACTTCGGCGAAGTGCAGGACGCCCCGGTGTTCCGCACCCGGGTGGATTGGTACGTCGGTTTTGCGGTGTGCAACGGCCGGGCCATTGCTCGCCTGTACGACATCAGCCCTGTCGTGACCTGACTGCTGAACCTGCTCATTGAACCCCCGCTTTTTTCTTCCACCTTCGACAAAGAGGACACGACCATGGCTGCAATGGCCAACAAACTGATTGATGCGGTTACCACCTTGGTGGGCTGGATTAACTACAGCGCCACCGATCCGTTTGAGCGGGTGCGCGTGAGTGCTGAGGTGGTGAAGATCAGCACGCCGCTCGATGCAGCGGGTCACTTCACCTTTCTTGCTCAGCACCCGGGCGCTGCTGCTGCGGTGACATTTTTGCTGGAGCTGGCGCCTGAACTGAAGGACGGCACGATCGGCACCTGGGTCACGGCAGCGTCGGTGGCGGTGCCGGCTGCCGGCGGCCAGGTGGAAGCAACGATCAGCGGCGGTGCCCTGGTGGTGGCCCCTGCTGATGCGGCGAACGTGAAGGAGCACGCCTTCGTTTATGCCCGCTGCACGCTGACTCCGAGCACCCCTGCTGGCGCCTACGCCGGTCTCACCCACGCCTGAGTGCTGCTATGGCCAAAAAGGAACCGTTTCTGCAGGCTGAGGAAGGTGCTCGTCGGGTGATGCCGGTGGTGTCGGGTTCGCCATGGGCGCCACCGCAGGCGAGCGATGTATCGGCCCGGCCTGAACTGCTGGCGCCCCCCTCTGATGACCTGGACCACCTGATCAGCGACCGGATGGAGCCGGTTGATCCGACGGTGCGCAATCCGATCTCGGCAAGTGCGCCGTATCTGGAGACGCCGGAGGGGATGCTGCGCATCCGCAAGGAAGGCGAGGCGGACCGTTTCGTGCATCCCTGCCATCTGGAGGGCTGGCTGGCTCTGGAGTGGCAGGCCGTGCTGCCGATCTCGACGGATGGCGAGGATGGCGGCACTGACCCGACTGATCCCCCCGATCCGACCGATCCCCCCGATCCACCGGATCCTGTCCTGCCGGTGATTGCCCAGCTCAAGCCTGAAGCCCCCCTGCAGGCGAAAGGAAAGCCTGTGAAGGTTTCGGTGACGGGCAGTGGCGTTGAGGCTTCTGGCGATGTGCTGATCAATGGCGCATCACAATCTGCAGCCTCGAATTACACCTACGGCAGCGAGATTGAATGCAGCCTCATCCTCGATTGCAAGACGATCAAGGAGCCCATGCAGCTGCCGGTGATTCTTGTCAACAGCGTGGGCCAGAGTGAGCCGGTGATGCTTTCTGTCGGCCCGAAGACTGCTGAAGAGTTCACAGTTGTGCCTGATCCCCAGCCCCAGCCTGAGCCCGAGCTGTTGATCATCGACTTCGCGGCGATGACCAAGGCGGAGATCAGCGAGCACTGCTTCTCTGCCTTTGATGTGTCCCTGGATCAGTCGATGACCAAGGCGGAGATGGTGTCTGAGGCCCAGCGCCTGGAGCTGGAGGCCGCCACGGCCCCTGATCCGGCTTTCGCTGATGGCCTCGGCGGTGTGCCTGGCGATTTACTGGGCTGAATGCGCCCGCGACCTACCGGCCCGCCGTTGATCGCGGCGGGCTTTTTTGTTGGTCTGGCAAAGGGTGGTAGCTCCCCTTGCCGCTGGCTCTCTGCCATGCCCTACCCGCTGCCCACCGCGACGGAGCGAGACGACGGCCGTCTGCGGTTGCTGCCGCCCCTGGGCTGCCCTGGCGGTGAGGAATGGGTGCTGCCCCAGGCGGTGGGGCGCTGGCTGGAGATCGGCTTTCGCCTGGGGCCTGTGCCGGCAGCGATGCTGGAGTTGTGGTGGATGCCCTCGGCGCGGCGCTGGAACGAGGAGCTGAGCACCGCGGCGATCGAGCTGAGCGTGGATCCCCGTGGCGTGCCGATGCAGGACCTGCAGGTGGATTGGGGTGATGGCACGGCCGAGCTGGTGCCATGGACGATCGGGCGGCCTGATGTCCCGAAGCTGCGCCACGTCTACGCCGAGCGCAGTGATCTGCTCGTCACGGTGACGATGGGGCTGTATGTGGCGTCACTGCAGGTGGCGCTGCTGGGCTGCCCGCTGCCGCCGGCTGTGGTGATCGGCCTGATGGGCCAAGGCACGGGCCAGGGCGGTGGTGGAGGCGGCCTGGCGGGCGCCCAGGCCCTGGTGCCGGGTGATGGCCTCGACGGCCGGCCGTACAACGGCAGTGCCACGGAGCTGTGGCGGCTACGGCTGCATCCCGAGGGCGGGCTGGGGCTGCTGCCGAGCCCTGTGGATGGCAAGCCCGCCCTGACGGTGATGTACGGCAGCGGAGCAGCAAGCCGGGGCACCCGCTGGTACTCGGCTGATGGGCCACCGACGCAGCAGTGGATGGAGGTGATCCAGCCGCCACCGGCGCTGGGTGATTTCTACCTGGACCGTGTGACGGGCCTGGTGTTCGAGCTGGTGGCTTGAGCGATGAGCTGGAATCCCACGGGTGAATCGATCCAGGGCCCAGCAGGGCCTGCGGGGCCTGCGGGGCCTGCTGGGCCACCCGGCCCAGGTGGTGGCTCGGGCAGCGAGCCGTTGCAGTGGCTCGATTTCAACGATCAAGCCAGCGAGCCATCGGCTCCAGCCGATGGTCTCCTGCGCACTTACAGCGCCAAGCTCTCCGGCCGGATGCTGCTCAACCAGTTGGGGCCTTCGGGCTTGCGCACGGTGCTGCAGCCGGCGCTCTTCGAGAACAATCTCTGGCTGGTGTCACCGAACCAGACGACCTCGCTCTCAGCGATCGGAGGTGCTGTGACCTCCGTGGGCACCATCGGCCACCCGGCGTCGACCGCGCCCTACGGGTGGATGTCGAGCTTCGCCACAGCGGCGACGGCGAATGTGACGGCTGGAACGGGTGGCCGTGACACGATCTGGACGCGCGGCAACGGTTCTGGCGCGGCTGGCTTTTTCTATGCGGCGCGGCTTGGCTTTCCTGATGCCAGTTACGACAGCGGCGGTCCCGGCGTCGGCACCCGCCTGTTCTGTGGCCTGACCAATCAGGTGATGTCGGCTTCTGTTGCTTCTGACAATCCGTCTGGGCACTACTGCGGCTTCTTTCGCCGCCATTCAGAACTTGGTGCTCAAGATGGCAACTGGCAGTTCGCCAGCAAGAACAACACCTTGTTGCAACTGCAGGACACGGGACTTGAGTTTCTGCCGCAACGTGCCATTGATTTCAGGGTGTTTGCACCACCCCACACCACGGAGGTGTTCTGGTCGATCGCCGATCTCACCACAGGTCAGATAGCCGAAGGCTCCCAGACCTTGAAACTGCCTGCTGGCACCATTTACATGCGTGCTGGCTTCCAGCTGCAGACGATCAATGCAGTAGCCCGGAACATTCGGATGCAGCGGTTGTATTGCGAGAGCGACCGCTGAGTGCGTGAGCGTCTGGCAATAGGAGGCAGACCGCTTCTCGCTTGATGGCCTGGACGAACACCGGCTCGATCCGCGGCCCGCAGGGCGTGCCGGGTTTACCCGGAAGTGCTGGTGCGGCTGGCAGCCCGGGCGGGGTTGGACCTGCCGGCCCGCAGGGCGTGCCGGGCGTGGCTGGCGGGCCGGGCAGCCCGGGCGGGACTGGCCCAGCGGGGCCTGCGGGCCCTGCGGGACCGGGCGGACCTGCGGGGCCCCAGGGCCCGGCGGGAACGGGGATCAACCTCAAGGGTTCAGTCCCTACCTTCTCGGCTCTGCCAACCGCAAACCGGCAGCAGGGCGATGCCTACATCGTTCAGGACGAGGGCGACACGCTCTACGTCTGGGATGCAGCGCTGGTCACCTGGATCAATGCAGGCGCGATCCAGGGCCCTGCAGGCCCTGCGGGAGCAGCTGGCCCTGCGGGACCGACTGGACCGGCGGGTGTTGGCGTCGTTGGCCCAGCTGGCGCTGCTGGCCAGCAGGGCATCCAGGGCGTGCCGGGAGTGCCTGGCGCCGCTGGCAGCGCTGGCAGCCGCGGCACGGGCTGGTTTGTGGGCACAGGCCCGCCGCTGGCTCAAATTGCGGGCTCGATCCCTGGTGATCTGTATCTCGACACCTTCACTGGAGAGGTGTACCAGCTTGGTGCTGCCCCCAGCGGTGTGCCGGTGGGCGATCTTCCCTCGATTGGCTCTTCCTATCAGGGTGGCTATTACGGCGGCCTGATCTCCCAGAGCGCCAACGGCGTGGCCACCCATGCGCTGATCATTGCGCCAAAGGCGGCGGGGATGAGCAGCCAGCAGACCAAGACCTCGAACACGGCGAGCAGCGGAGCCGACAGCAGCTTCGATGGCTTTGCCAATAGCGAGGCGGCCAACAATGCGAGTCATCCGGCCAATCAATGGGCGCGGGGACTGACGATCGCAGGTTTCAGCGATTGGTACGTGCCGGCTCTCTATGAGCTGGAGATTCTGTATCGGCGTTTCAAGCCGACCAGTGATGAAGGCAATAATGATCAGTTTGGCACCAATGCTTATGCCGTGCCGCCATCGACGAATTACACCATTTCAAGCCCTGATCGTACAGCTTTCATACCTTTCGAGCTAGGCGGTGCTGAGGCTTTCTTCGATGGGCAGATGAATACCTCGACGCAGAGTTCAGCAACAGAAGTGATTCTGCAGGACTGGTATTACGGCAACTGGTTTGCCAACAGCAAGACCTTCGCCCAGCAGACGCGGGCGATCCGCAAGATTGCGGTGATCCCCTGATGCCCACCTGGATCGCCCGGATCGACACGCCCCGCCGTGAGCTGCAGGAGGTGATCGTGCCGCTGCTGGTCGGCCCAGCGACCACGACGGTTGCCTTCGACGGTCTGGGCTCTGATGCTCTGATCCGGCGCGTGAACGTGAATCTGGCGAGCTGGATCACGCTCTACAACTCTGAGGCGGCCTTCCAGGCAGACCTGCTGCGGCCTCTTAACCAGGATCCAGAGCCCGGCAGCGGTGTGGTGGCCGACCTGCGCTTCCCGTCGCTGGGCGGTGGTGCATTGCTGCTGGCGCCAGGCACCAGTTACTCCAACGCCGAGCAGCCGCTGCAGAGGCGCTTACTGGCGCGGCTGCGGATCGAGGAGAGCGGTTCGCTTAACCCGCTGCTGTCGATCGAGGCCGTGGTGCTCACCGATTGATGGCCGCAACCCTCTCCTACCTGCCACCGGCTGGAGCCACGCTCGACTGGCCCGATCTGGCCCGCCGCGCTCATCCGCTGCTGGAGGCCTGGCTGGCGCTGGTGAACGGCCGTTACCCACAGCATCAGATCACGGTGCTGCATGGCCCGGCGGATGACGCGGCTTGGTGCGGCTGGACGCTGCAGATCGAGAGCAAGCACGGCGCCTTGGTGGCCCAGATGTTGGCCGGCGGGCCGTTGTGTCCGGTGCCCGACCGGCAGAACCGTTTTGATGTCTGGTTCGGCCTGCTGGCCGATTACGACCCGCTCGATAGCTCGCGAGGTGTGCATGGTGTGGTGGACACCGCCGTAGCGACCGATGGTTTTGGCGCTACAGCCTTGATCACCAGTAATACGAGCTTGGCCAGTAACAGGCTGAGCCCAACAGCTGGGCCAAATCCTCCACATTTGCAGGACTACGTTGTCTTCTCTGGTGAGGCAGAAGGCCAGGAGTATTTCGGCCTGTCGATGGCCAGCGCCAGCAGCTCGCAATCGAACCTGCTGTTTTTGATCACCCGCGAGATGAGCGAGGAGCAATGGCTGGTGATGAGCTATCTGCAGAACGGCTGCACGATGATCGCCGATCGCTCAGCAGCTCCGGGTTTCCGTCAACTGATCCGCCTGGGCTCCCAGTGGCTGTGGCAGCCGATGCTCGGCACCTCGTTCGCCTGGCCGGTGGTGGTGAACTCGACGAGCTATGCGTTCTACCAGGGGCCGGTGATCATCGAGCCGGCCCTGGTGCTGCCGGCTGACTTTCTCTGCCGCGCCCTGCTGACCCCCTTGTGGACATCCCAGGTGGACACGGCTCCGCCGGGCCAGTTCGTTGTCACAGTCGGCGGCAACCTGGCCGTGCGCATCCCGCCGCCATGACGCTCAGTGGTGGCCTGCGCACGTCGGCCCTGCTGGATTGGCAGAGCGCAGGCGGTACAGCGCCCTACTCCCAGTTCTTTACGCGGCTGCTGGCCTTCATCGCCACGGTGAACGCCACACCAGGCAATGAGAACGCCCAGCTGACGGTGCTCAAGCGCAACACCGATGCGACGGGAAGCCAACGAGGCATGGTGCTGCGGCTGCAGACCCCCACCGAGGACTGGGTGCTGCAGTGGGTGCATCCGGTCAGTGATCTGGAAACACCGCTGCTGCGGGTGGGTCGTGCCCGCAACTGGCTTGATGACGGCAGCAACGGTGGCTACGGCCGCCTGCTGAACGTGAGCGCCCTCGATCCGGCGGTGGACTGCCGCAACGGCGGCAGCAACGTGATGATCCCCAGCACTTGCTCCCCTGGCGTGTTGCTCTGGGCGCAGGACACAACGCCGGGGGCGGAGTGGTGGCTGTTCCATGCCGACTCGACCGTGGTGCCGTTCGACCCGAACGGTGCGGCGAATGGCCGGCCCTGGACCTTTCTGCTCTTCCGCCAGGCCGGCACTGCCGGCTGGTGCGTGATGTTTCCGGCCCAGAATCCATCGGGCTGCCTGCTCAACCTGCAGCAGCAGTACGAGACGCTGCGCTCGAGCACGCAGTCGCTCGCGGGCTTCTCCGGCCTGGCCCGTTACGCGGCCCGCGGCGTGGCTGTGACCAGCAACACGCGCAGCAGCACCGGTGCGGCGAGCGAGAGCCCACAGCTGCAGCCATTGCCGCTGCGCTTCTGGATGGGCCGGGTTTCTGGTGGTGAATGGGCCTACCCCCAGCGGCTTGAGCAGCAGTTCCGCACCCTTGATCTTGAGGGCGTGCGTTTGTTCCAGATCGGCCGGGCCTGGTTCCAGATGACCTGGCTGCAGATCGGCCTTGCTGAGCTGGCGGCCATGCCGGCGGTTGCGGGCTGGACGACGTTCGCGGCTTACAGCGGCTGGGTGGCTGGAATGACGGACCTGCTGCTGGTGCCAAATCTGCCGGCGTTCGATGACGCCCCGCCTCTTCCGCTCAATGGCACGAACCAAGCCGCCTACGTGCCAGCGGCTTTGGCGATGGCCCATCCGCTGCAGCGCGTCTGGATGCTGGAGCTACTGCAGGACCCCCCTGATGGTGGTGACGGCGGTGGCCCTGGAGGCAGCAGCCGGCCAGAGGCAGGGGTGCTCTGGCCCCGGACGGTGGGGACATGAGCAGGGCTGGCGGGATCCAACTGCTCCCATCGCTGAACTGGCGCGGCCTGGCAGCGACTGACCCGTTTCCGCTGCTGATCGAGCGGCTTGCCGCCTTCATCGCCGTGGTGAATGCGGCCCCAGCCAATGCGGCTTCGCCGCTGGCGATCCTGCGGCAACCGAGCAGTTCGCTCGCTGGAGTGCGCCGCGGCCTGGTGCTGCAACTGGGTGGGCCTGAGCAGAACTGGATCTGGTACTGGACGCAATCGACCACGGCTGAGGACTACTGGTCGGTCGTCAATCACGGCGGCCACAGCTCGCTCTACAACGACGGCAGCAACAACGACGGCTACGGCTCACTGAGTGATCCGTTCAGTGGCGAATGGTCACGCTGGGATCTGCGTGGCCCGAGCTCTGATCCGGCGTTGCAGTGCGATGCGATGCAGGCGCAGCCTGGAGCGTCGCTGCTGCTGTTCGCGCAGGACACGATGCCTGGGGCGGAATGGTTCCTGTTCAGCGGTGATGCGGCGGCGGCACCGATGCAGACCCACTTGAACCCGAACCCCTGGACGTTCCTGCTGGCCCGTGATGGAAGCGGCCTCTGGACTGTTTGCCTGCGGCAGTTGCAGGGCATGGCGCCCAACAGCCTGGGGCGGATGGGCAAGATTGTGCTGGCGCGCCCTGGTGTGCAGCTCTCTGCCCCCAGTGCGCTGCAGCAGCGGCTGGTGAGCCGGGTGGCGCTACAGCCGGAAGTACGGCTTGAAGTGCTCTCCTTTGGGCAGCTGGGTTATCAGGACGTGCCGGATGCCTTTTTGCTGAGCTTGCCGGCGCCGCTCTGGATCGGTCCGGTGAGCAGTGATCCGGCGTTGTATCCAGAGCGGGCGATGCATGTCAACGGCCGCATCGAGCTGGAGGGTGGCCAGAGCTTGCTGCAGCTCGGCCGTGGCTTCAGTGTGGATTGGTGGCTGAGTGTGCCGGCGGGAAGCCTGCCGACCACGGCGCCTGGCTGGACTTCGTTTGCTGATTTCAGCTGGCGTGAGCGCAGCTCTGGGCTGATGCTCTACGCGCTGCCCGTCAGCAGCGTGGCGTTGGCTGATCAGAGCGATCCGCGCAGCTCGGCCTACACGCCGCTGGCGGCGCTGTGGCAGAACGCTCTGATGCGAGAGGCGGCGATTGAGCTGTTGGAGCTGCAGGGCGAGGAGGTCGAGCCCGGTGGTGGTGATGGCTCAGGCGCTGGCACGGGTTCGCCGCGGCCGAGCAGTGGGGTTCTGTGGCCCCGGAGGGTGGGAGCCCCTGCCAGCGACGACGCAACTATCTTCTGAACCCGATTCCGAGCAGGTGACACTTGAGCGGAGAAGGATGACGGCCTGGCTGTGGCCGCCCGAAGCGCTCCGGTGGACTCCCGGCGCCAGGTGAGTTGCCCGCCGGAGCTGGTGGATCAGATCGAGGCCTGGTTTCAGGGCCAGAGCTGGGTTGTCAGGCGGCAGCTGAGCTAAAGCCTCTCGGTCGGTTTTCTGCTCGTTTTCTGCTCACGCCCGAAGGTCGATCGCTGAAAAGTCAATCGGGGCGACAGGATTCGAACCTGCGACCTAGTGCTCCCAAAGCACCCGCGCTACCAAGCTGCGCCACGCCCCGGTTTTCTGAGCTTACCTGGCGCCTAGCCAAGCAATTGCTCGCAGAGGGCCAGGCCGCTGCGCAGCGCTCCCTCGACGCGGCCCTGGCCAGGACCGGCCACACCATCGCCGCAGAAGGCAATCTGGCTGGAGGGGCAGAGCATGGTTGCGATGTCCAGTCCTGGCGGCAGCGGGAAGGCAGCCCGCCAGCGCATCAGCGACCGATCAGCGGCTGGTAGCGGGGCGGGGCCGAGCCAAATTGCCAAGGTTTCCATCAGGCGGTGGTACTGCTGCTGGATCCAGGCCTGGTCCTGCCCATCGCTCACCGTGGCGTCGGTGTGGAGCACCACGCCACAGCGGCCGTCAGGCAGTGGCTGAATCGACAGGCGCTGCCAACCCCAGTGCCGCTGGGGGGAATCAGCGAACTGCAACAGCTGAAATGGCAGCGCCCGCCAGGCCAGGGCGGCTTCGGCCTCGAAGCGCAGCAGCAGATTGCTGCGGGGCACGTAGCTGAGTGTGGCGATCGCCTCAAGCGCCTGACCCAGGGCAGGATCGGCGTCGGCAGCCTGGCGCAGGGGGATGTCGCTCCAGCCCATCACAGCGACGCTGCGGGGATGGGCCAGAAGGGTGCCGCTGAGCAGCAACCAATTGACAACAGCGAGTTGCTCACCGAGGGCGCCAAACAGCTGCCACTGTCCATCGGCTGTGCGCTCCAGGCGACGCACCAAAACACCGTAATGGCTGTCGATCAGGCCGCGGGCCGTGGCCAGTAGCCCGCGGCAGAGGCCATCGCTGCCGCCGCAGCCTCGATAGAGAAAGCCCTCTGTCAGGGGGGCGCTGACTTTGAGCTGAAAATTTCCTTGGCTATCGAGGCGGCCGATCGTTCCGGTCCAGGGCTCAATCCAGCCGCCAGTTTCCAGGGTCTCAAGCAGCGGCAGCGGCTCGAGGCCGCTGATGTTAAACAAGGGGGCGCCATGGTCAAGCCGCCAACTCGGATCAACGCGGCTGCGGCGGGTTGCGCAGCGGCCACCGGGGCCACGCCCCGCTTCCCAGAGGCTGATCTCCCCGTCGAAGCCGTTGTGGCGGAGGCCGGATGCCAATGCGCAACCGGAGACACCCGCACCAATCACCGCCACATGGTCCGACCTGTTGATCAGTGCATCAGCCCCGGCCAGGTGCCGGGATAACGCAAGGTGCGCCAGTCACCTCTGGGGGTGCTCACCTCGACGCCTATGCCGATTGGCTGCTCCACAGCACCTACCTGGTCTTGCCACCAATTAAGGGCTGCTTCCCAGGCGGCTTCCATCGATTCGAAATGGTCATCAAGCACGGGGTGGGGCGAGCATTGCTGATCCACCAGTCGGTAGAGGCGGCGGGAGCTTTCGTTCAAAACAGACCTGACGCTGAAAGAAGAGGACGCCATGGGGTGAGCTGAAGCATTTCCCCATTGTGGTGACTGTGCCAGCTGCTGACTGTCACCTTGATTACCGACGGTGTTGTTCGTTACCTCAACCCCGCGTTACGTCAACACAGCGATGCAGTCGATTTCGACACGGGCGCCCTTCGGCAGGGCCGCTACCTGAACGCAGGCCCGTGCCGGCGAGACCCCGGCTCCGAAGCTTTCGGCATAGATCTTGTTCACCGCGGCGAAATCGGCCAGATCCGCCAGAAACACCGTGGTGCGCACCACCTGCTGGGCGCTGCAGCCTGCGGCCGCCAGCACCGCTGCGAGGTTGGCCAGTACTTGCCGGGTTTCAGCTTCCACATCTCCGTCCCCAACCATGCCCCCCGTCGCCGGGTCCAGCGCGATCTGACCGGAGCAGAACAGCAGCGCTCCTGCCTTCACCGCCTGGTTGTAAGGACCGACCGGAGCAGGGGCCGCTGCCGTGTTGATCGCCTCAGGGACAGAAGCCAAGGGCATGGCAAGGGATGATGGGATCACGAGCCTACGGGTGTTCGGCTGCAGACCGACCGCGACATCGCCCTTGAATTCTTCCCCGATTGCCAGCCCGATTTCCTCCAGTGATTCCGGCTGGAGTGAAGCGCCTCATCGCGACCCGGCGCGTCTGGAAGACGTCTGGCATCGCTACGGGCAATCGCCTGCTGGGGACGACTGGATCCTCAAAGGCATTCACTTCAACCTGCGCCCGGGCGAACTGGTTGGCCTGCTGGGGCCATCGGGCTGCGGCAAAACCACCCTGCTCCGCCTGATCGCCGGTTTTGAGTGCCCCAGCCGTGGCCGAATCCTGATTCAGGGCCAGGAAGTGGCCGGGAGCCAGCGCTGGGTCGAGCCGGAGCGGCGCGGCGTTGGCATGGTCTTCCAGGATTACGCCCTCTTCCCCCATCTCGACGCCTGGCGCAACACCTGTTTCGGCCTGCGGCCACGCCAGGACCGCAGCCGGGCGAGCTGGCTGCTGGAGCTGCTCGGACTCAAGGGCCTGGAGCATCGCTTTCCGCACGAGCTCTCAGGAGGCCAGCGACAGCGGTTGGCCCTGGCCCGTGCCCTGGCGCCAGGGCCTGCGCTGTTGTTGCTCGATGAGCCCTTCTCCAACCTCGATGTGGATGTGCGCCTGCGCCTGCGCGGCGAGCTCCACGGTGTGCTGAGCCGCTGCGGGGCCAGCGGTGTGATCGTGACCCACGATCCCGAAGAGGCCCTGGCGATCTGTGATCGGGTGGCGGTGATGGAGGCGGGTCGCATCCATCAGTGCGCCAGCCCGCTTGAGTTGGTGACTGAACCGGCCAGTGCTTTTGTTGGGCGCTTCGTTCTGCAACGCAACCTGCTGCCGGCCCGTTGGCAGGGCGAGCGGCTGCTCACCCCGCTGGGCTGGCTGGAGCCGGCCCACTCCCAGGCCGGCAACGGGCAGATGGCTGAATCCAGCGATCTGGAGGTGTTGCTCGATCCCACTGGGCTGGAGTTAAGTGACGATCCCCAAGGCGATGCCTGGGTGACGGGCCGGGAATTCCTTGGTCGCGAATGGTTACTTCAGGTGCAACTCAGCCATCCGGGTCAAGCGCCGATCCAGTTGCGGCTGCGGCTGCCGCTGGATCAGGAGTTCAGCCACGGCCAGCGCTGCCGGCTGCGGCTGCGCCCCGGCCAGCCTGCCCTGCTCTTTCCCCAGGGACTCACCGTCCTGCCCGTTGCAGGCGATCCGCAACCAACTGAGCCGCAATTTGCCTAGGGCCTCAATCTGCCCCATAGCTTCAGCCTGCCCAGCTTTCCTTCTGGCGCCGCCGCTCGGCCAGCTCGGCTGGGTTCTGCGCCTGCAGAAACAGGTTGGTGGCGCGCTCCAAGGCGATCGTGCTGGGAATGGTCGAGGCGCCGGCCCGGCGCTTGGTGATCACCTCCAGCAGCCGTGCCTCGATCGCCGCCCTGCTGGCCAGCGCGCCAGCTGTGGCGACGCTGGCGGCCCAGCGCAGGTTGGCGAGCGTGTACTCGTGGGCGCACCAGACCCGGGTGTCGGCGGGCAGGGCAGCAAGGCTCTGCAACGAGCGCTGCATCTGCTCGGCACTGCCTTCAAACAAGCGCCCGCAGCCACCGGCGAACAGCGTGTCGCCGCAGAACAGTTCGCCGCTACCGCCGGGCACGGCCGGCAGGACATAGGCCAGGTGAGAGCGGGTGTGGCCGGGCACTGCCAGCACCTTGATGGTGCGACCGAGCAAGGTGAGCTCCTCACCGCCGTTGAGCGATCGGGTCTGGAAGGGGATGCGCTCGCGGTCGGCGGCGGCGGCGATCACCTGGGCGCCAGGCCATTCGGCCAGCAGCCCCGGGGTGCCGCCGATGTGATCGCTGTGGTGATGGGTCTGCAGCACCGCTTCGAGTTCCAGCCCGCGCTGCCGCAGCCAGCGGATCACCGCCGGCGCCACCGCCGGATCCACCACCACCGCCCGACGGCTGTTGTGCAGCACGAACACGTAGTTGTCGCTGAGCACAGGAATCAGGGCCACATCCACCGCCACGTCCACCGCCACATCAGCGGCCCGCTCGCTTCCGGTTGGGCCCATCGTTAAAGTCCAGATTGCGGTGTAGTTCCATGATCACCGTCGCTCTGGCCAAGGGGGCCCTGCTCAAGGATTCGGTGCGGCGCTTTGCTGCTGCCGGTCTGGATTTCAGCACCCTGCTTGATGACGACAATCGCCAACTGATGGTGCCCAGTCCCTGCGGCAAGGCCCGGGCCCTGCTGGTGCGCAATGCCGATGTGCCCGTGTATGTGGCCTACGGCCAGGCCCAGCTCGGCATCGTCGGTGACGATGTGCTGCGTGAGCACCAGTTGCCCGTGGCGCCCCTGCTCGACCTCGGTTTCGGTGGTTGTCGCATGGCGGTGGCCGTCAGGGCCAGCAGTGGCTACCGCCGCGCCGCCGATCTGCCGGCCCACTGCCGGGTGGCCAGCAAATTTGTGCGCTGCGCCGAAGTTTTCTTTGACCAGCTCGATCTGCCGGTGGAGCTGATTCAGCTCACCGGATCGGTGGAACTCGGTCCGATCACCGGCATGTCCGAGGCGATCGTCGATCTTGTGGCCACAGGCCGCACCCTGCGTGACAACGGCCTGGTGGCGATCGAAGACCTGTTCACCAGCACGGCCCGCCTGATCGGTCACCCGATCGCCCTGCGCCTCGATCAAGGGGAGCTGCAGTCGATTGTGGAGCGGATTGCTGCCACCTCAAGGCTGGCCAGCCCTGCGGGGGTGGCCTGATGGCCAGGCTTGATCGGGTCCGCCTGCAGCGGCTGCTGCCCTACCTGGGTCGCGACCGTCGCCGCCTGCTGCTCACCCTGCTGCTGCTGATTCCGGTGGCCTTGTCCTCCGCCATTCAGCCCCTGCTGGTGGGTCAGGCGATCTCGGTGTTGCGCCGGGAACCCACCCTCGGTTGGCTTACGGGTCTGGCGGTCCCCGAGGCGATGCGTCTGCTGGTGTTCCTGCTGCTTGGGGCCGTGTTGTTTCGGCTCGCTCTCCAGGGGGTCCAGAGCTACAGCGTGCAGGCGGTGGGACAGCGGCTGACGGCCCGGATCCGCAACGACCTGTTTCGCCACGCCATGGAGCTCTCGCTCCGCTTCCACGACCGAACCCCCGTGGGCAAGCTGCTCACCCGCCTCACCAGTGATGTCGATGCCCTTGCTGAAGTCTTCGGCAGCGGGGCCGTGGGGGTGTTGGCCGATCTGGTCACCCTGTTGGTGATCGCCATCACCATGCTCACGATCGAGGCCCGGCTCGGGGCCTTGCTGCTGGTGATCCAGATCCCCGTGGTGTTGTCGATTCTTTGGCTGCAGGGCCGCTACCGCAAGGCCAACTACCGCGTGCGGGAGGAGCTCAGCCAGCTCAACGCCGACCTGCAGGAAAACCTCCAGGGTCTGGAGGTGGTGCAGATGTTCCGGCGGGAGAGCACCAATGCGCAGCGGTTCTCCGTCACCACTGACGCCTACCGCAAGGCGGTGGGAGGCACGATTTTCTACGACAGCTCCATCTCGGCCTTCCTGGAATGGGTGTCGCTGACGGCCGTGGCCGTGGTGCTGGCTCTCGGTGGCTGGATGGTGACCACGGGGGCGATGGGGTTGGGCACCCTCACCACCTTCATCCTGTTCTCCCAGCGGCTGTTTGATCCGCTGCGCCAGTTGGCGGAACGCTTCACCCAGATTCAGGGCGGTCTCACGGCCGTCGAGCGGATCGGCGAGCTCCTCGAAGAACCGATTGAGATCAGCGACCTGGCCGAGTCCCAGCGCAGCCTTGCTGCCGTCCATTCCGGCCTGGAGCGCTCCAGCGCCGGCGAGGTGATCTTCGAGAACGTCTCGTTTGCCTACCGCCCCGATGATCCGATCCTGAGCGACCTGAGTTTCCAGATCGCGCCTGGTGAGCATGTGGCCTTAGTCGGCCCCACCGGCGCTGGTAAAACCACCGTGATCCGCCTGCTCTGCCGCCTGTACGAGCCGCAACAGGGGCGGATCCTGCTCGATGGCATCGACATCCGCCAGTTGCCGATTGCCACCCTGCGCCAGCGGCTTGGTGTGGTTCTGCAGGACACCTTTTTGTTCAGCGGAAATGTGGCCGACAACCTGCGCCTCGATGCCGCCATCGACGACCAGGCCATGCTGGCGCTCTGCCGAGGCCTGGGCCTTGAGGCGCTGCTGCGCCGGCTCCCCGATGGCCTGGCCACGGAACTGCGGGAGCGCGGCGGCAATCTTTCCTCCGGAGAACGGCAGCTGCTGTCGGTTGCCCGGGTCGCCATCCGCAATCCCTCGGTGCTGGTGATGGATGAGGCCACCGCCTTTCTCGACCCCTCCACCGAGGCCACCCTGCAGCGCGACCTCGACAGGCTGCTCAAGGCCCGTACGGCGATCGTGATTGCCCACCGCCTGGCCACTGTGGAGGCGGCTGATCGCATCCTGGTGCTGCGCAAGGGCCGGCTGATTGAGCAGGGCACCCACCAGCAACTACGCCGGCAGGGTGGCCTTTATGCCCAGTTGGCGGAACTTCAGGAGCGTGGATTGGTCAGGCTCTGAGCGCTGGGGAAGCCCTGGCCATCCCTGGTTCTGCCGCTGCCAGCGATCCGTTTTTCCAGCCAGGCGTCGATCAGGGCGGCCAGCTGGCGGGGGCTCTCGCGCATCGGCAGATGGCCGCAACCGTCGAGGACCGCCAGCTCATGCTGGTCGCTGTAGCCGGCCAGGTGGCGCACGTAGCGGGGCTCCATCACCTGGTCACGGCTGCCGGCAATCCAGAGGCTCGGCACCTGAAGGGCGGCGGTGAGGCCTGGAATCTCGCGTACGGCCGCCCGGCTGGTGCTGCAGGCCAGCAGCCCCAGGGCGGCACGGCGATCGGCGATCAGGGGACTGCGGATCGAGGCGGTTCCCGGCCAGCCGGCCAGCCAGCCTGGCCGGAAGCGCAACAGGGCGGCGCCCCCCTGCCGCAGCCGGGCGAAGGCCCGTGGCTGGTAGACCCCTCCGCCGACGCCGATCTGGATCACCCCAAGCAAGTGGTCACCGAGCAGGGGAGCGGCATGCAGCGCCAGGCTGCCACCGAGTGAATGGCCCACCAGCACGATCGGTCTGTTGCCGGCCTGTTCCAGGCTTTGCTGGGCCACCCAGCGGCCGTAGCTGGCCAGGCTTGGCTGCAGGCCCCGGGGTCGGGGCCGCTGACCGAACCCCGGCAGATCGGGCGCCTCCACCCGCCAGCGGGGTGCCAGTTCCTCCAGTAGGGGATGCCAAAGCTGGCCGGAGAGCAGCCAGCCATGCAGGCAGATCAACAGGGGGTCGCCGGTGTTGCGTGCTGGCATCCCTTCAGCGTTGGTTGCCTTCCAGCCTGCAACGGCGCGCCGAGGATCGGGCAGGATCGTGCCATTGCGTTGCCGCGCCCCTCTGGTTTGGATTCCACCGACTTCCTGGCCAGTGCCTACGGCTCCCAGTTCCGGGTCTGCCCCACGCCCAATCCGAAGCTTCAGCTCGTCTTGAGCCTGGAGAGGGAGATTGATCTGCTCGAACTCGAGAGGCTCTGCGATGCCGTCGGTTGGAGCCGCCGGCCCCTGCGCCGCGTGCGCAAGGCGCTTGAGCACAGCTTGCTGAGGGTGGGGCTCTGGCGACACGATCCACGCCTGCCGAAGCTGGTGGGCTTTGCCCGCTGCACCGGTGATGGGGTGTTGGAGGCCACGGTCTGGGATGTGGCGGTCCATCCCACCTACCAGGGGGCGGGGCTGGGCAAGGAGCTGATGGCTTTCGTGCTCGAGCAGCTGCGGCAGATGGAGGTGGAGCGCGTCACCCTGTTCGCTGACCCCGACGTGATCGGCTTCTACCAGCTGCAGGGTTGGCAGCTGGAGCCCCGTCAACGACGCTGCGCCTTCTGGTATTCCCCCTGAATGGCCTGGCTTTAAACGGTCGGGCCCTGCCAGGGGCCCAGATCCCCGACACGATCGAGGTCGGCCGCCAGCGGCAGCAGGGCCGTCTCCAGGGCCAGGCCGGCAGCCACCTCCAGGGTCTGGTGCCGCACGGCCTGTCCGCCCCAGGCGATGCCGCAGAAGAGGGCTGGATGGAAGCGGTTCATGCCAATCAACCAATAGCCCCCGTCGAGGGCAGGCCCCAGCACCAGCGGTGCCCGCTCTAAGGCCGCAAACGCGCCTTGCAGATCCCGCCATTCCAGCCCGGGAAGGTCGGTGCCGATCAGCACCACCTGCCGGGCGCCCTCCCGGAAGGCATGTCTGGTCTGACGCGCCATGCGCAGGCCGAGGTTGCCCTCACCCTGGAGGCTGAACCGATCGGCTCCAAGCGCCGCTGCCCAGCGCTTCGCGGCCCTCGGGCCAAGTCCAGCGACGGCCAGCAGGGTTTCGATCGGAGCTGTGGCCGTCGCGCAGCGCCGGGCGACCGCCAGGGTGTGGCCGGTGAGGCGTTGCTGGATCCGGGCCGCCATCGGCGCCCCGAGGCTGGCGGCCAGGCGCCGCTTGCAGCGACCGGGCGCTGGCCAGCGGCTCATCACCACCAAGCGCCTGGGGCCACTGGCTGGAGCTGATCGGCGCGTCAACTGTCGCGGCTCAGCTCGGCTGGCCGCACGGTGAGATTGAGGCTCTGATCACCCCGGCGCACCCGCACCACCAAATCCTTGCCGACCTTGCCCCTGTCCACGGCGAGCTGCACCTCGGTGGGGTTGCCGACCTGCTTGCCATCCAACTGTTCGATCAGGTCGCAGGGCTCAAGTCCGCCCTTTTCGGCCGGGCTCCCTTCGAGCACTTCGACCACCACGACGCCATTGATTTCCGGCAGGCGGCACTTGGCGGCGGTGGCGTTGATCTCACGGGCCAGCTGGGGGGTGAGCGCCTGCAGGCGGACACCGATGTAGGGGTGTGAGACCCGTCCTGTTTCGAGGATCTGGGCGGCGATCTGGCGAGCCAGATTCACCGGGATGGCGAAACTGAGTCCGGCGCCGGGCGCTTGCCGAATGGCGGTGTTGACCCCGATCACCTGGCCGCCGGCATTGATCAGGGGACCGCCGCTGTTGCCGGGATTGACGGCGGCATCGGTCTGGATGTAGGGCACTCGCTGGCCTTCGCCGATCGCATTGGTGCGGTCGGTCGCGCTGATGATCCCGGCCGTCACCGTGTTGTCGAGTCCGAGGGGGTTGCCGATCGCGATCGCCCACTCCCCCGGCCGCACCTTGGAGGAATCGCCCAGGGGCGCCACCGGCAGGCCCGTCGCCACCACCTTGACCACAGCGATGTCGGTGAGCGGATCACTGCCGAGCACCTTGCCGTTGAAATTGCGCCCATCCGGCAGGGTGATGGACACCTCGTTGGTGCCTTCGACCACGTGGGCATTGGTGATGATCACGCCATCGGAGCGGGTGATGAAGCCGGAGCCCTGGCCCTGCTGCTGCCGGATCGATGGGCTGCCGCCAAAGAGGCCGCCGATGGGATTGATCACCCGTTTGACCGTGTCGATACGCACGACCGCCGGCCCCACCTTGTCGACGGCATCAACGATGAAGCGATTGCCGAGCTGCAGCGGGGCCACTGCCGGCGCATCGCTCACCTTGGCTGGCTCGGAAGGCTCAACCCTCTCCCTGACAAGGCTGGGGAGTTGCAGGTTGCAGCCTGCCAGCAGAAAACCGGTGCTGCCGGCGGCCAGCAAGCCACGGAGAAAAACAGCCTTGGCGGTGGGCTGGGCAGAGGTCATGGCGGAGGGGGTGGTCCCAGGCTGAAAACCGCCGGATGGAGAGCGGACGTTCGCTGGTGATCTGCCTATATTCGGCCACTGTGTGACGAGGGGGAGGTGCAGGAGGGTCAGGAGCTGTGGCGCCAGGTACAAGAAGCCCTCCAGGCCAATCTCAGCAAGCCCACCTTCGAAACCTGGATCCGGCCGGCCCGTTGCTCCGGATTCACTGATGGACGGCTGCTTCTCGAGGCTCCCAACAGCTTTGCCTGCGGCTGGCTGCGCAAGAATTACCTGACCACGATCGAGGCGGTGGCCTCCGAGTTGGCCGGCCAGCTTCTGCGGGTGGAGGTCCAGACGGCCGTGGGTCCCGCCGCGGATCTGGGCCTCGACGGCGGCGCTGGCGGTGGCGCTGGAGTGGTGGAGGCAACCTCCCTGCAGGCTGCTGGTGGGTCCGCTCCGGCTTCCATGCACGCCGGCTCAGCACCGCGGGGGGAAACACCCCGCCGTCCCGCTCCGGGCCTGAACCCCCGCTACGTGTTCAACCGCTTTGTGGTGGGGCCGAACAGCCGCATGGCCCACGCCGCCTCGCTGGCGGTGGCCGAAGCGCCCGGCCGCGAGTTCAATCCCCTCTTCCTCTGTGGTGGTGTGGGTTTGGGTAAAACCCACCTGATGCAGGCGATCGGCCACTACCGCGTCGAGATCGATCCCGACGCCCGGGTGTTTTACGTCTCCACCGAGTCGTTTACCAACGACCTGATCCAGGCGATCCGCAAGGACGGCATGCAGAAATTCCGCGACCGCTACCGGGCCGCCGATCTGATCCTGGTCGACGACATCCAGTTCATCGAAGGCAAGGAGTACACCCAGGAGGAGTTCTTCCACACCTTCAATGCCCTGCATGAGGCGGGCCGTCAGATCGTGATCGCCAGCGATCGCCCCCCCAGCCAGATTCCGCGCTTGCAGGAGCGGCTGATCTCGCGGTTTTCGATGGGCCTGATCGCTGACATCCAGGCCCCCGATCTGGAGACCCGCATGGCGATCCTCCACAAGAAAGCTGAGCAGGAGCGGATGTCGTTGCCCCGCGATCTCATCCAATACCTGGCGGGTCGTTTCACCTCCAACATCCGTGAACTCGAGGGTGCCCTCACCCGGGCCGTCGCCTTCGCCTCGATCACCGGACTGCCGATGACGGTGGAATCGGTGGCGCCGATGCTCGATCCTGTCGGCAATGAGGTCGTGGTGACCCCCCAGCAGGTGATCGAGAAGGTGGCCGAGGTCTTCGGCATCGGCGTTGAAGAGATGCGCAGCAGCAGCCGCAAACGGGCTGTCAGCCAGGCGCGGCAGATGGGCATGTACCTGATGCGCCAGAGCACCGATCTGAGCCTGCCCCGCATCGGCGATGCCTTCGGCGGCAAGGATCACAGCACGGTGATGTATGCCGTTGAGCAGATCGAGAAAAAGCTGGCGATCGATCCCTCCCTGGCCCGCCAGTTGCAGCAGGTGCGTGATCTGCTCCAGATCGACTGCCGCCGCCGCCGCTGACGCGAACTTCAGGTGAGGGGGCGGCTGGGGTCGAGCCCTTCGACTTCGCCATGGAAGACCCGGCTGGCGGTGATGTCTTCGGCCTCGATTGTGATCAGATCGCCCTTGGTCAGGCCACTGCCGCGGTGGTTGAACAGGCGGTTGGCTTGGCGCATACGGGCTCGATCGATTGCATTGCGGATCGAGCGGGCGTTGGCGAAGAAAGGCAGCTGCATGCGCCGTTGGATGTAATCGGCGAAGGCCGCACTGGCCTCGGCGCTGAAGCGATAACTCTCAGCCGCCATGATCAGTTTGGCAATCGCCAGCAGCTCCGCTGCGCTGTAGTCGGGAAAGTCGATGTGGTTGGCCACCCGCGAGGACAGGCCAGGGTTGGACTGATAAAAGACATCCATCCGGTCTTTGTAGCCAGCGAAGATCACCACCAGATCGTCGCGGTTGTTCTCCATCACCTGCAGCAGGATCTCGATCGCTTCGGCGCCGTAATCCCGTTCATTCTCCGGGCGGTAGAGGTAATAGGCCTCGTCGATGAACAGCACGCCGCCCATCGCCCGCTTGAGAATCTCGCGCGTTTTTGGGGCGGTGTGGCCGATGTACTGGCCCACCAGATCGTCGCGGGTGGCGGTGACCAGATGGCCCTTGCGCACGTAGCCCAGCCGGTGCAGGATCTCTGAGATCCGCTCGGCCACCGTCGTTTTTCCCGTGCCCGGCCTGCCCGTGAAGGACATGTGCAGGCTGGGGGCGCCGGTGGCCACACCGACCTGCTTGCGCGCCCGCTCCACCACCAGCAGGGCCGCGATCTCGCGGATGCGTGTTTTCACCGGCCGCAGCCCGATCAGTTCGCGGTCGAGTTGCTCAAGAACCTCATCCACCCCGGTGTCGTTGTAGGCCTCCCTGAGATCAACCGGCGTGTCATCGTCAATCGCCAGACCGGCGTTGGCATCCGGGCCAGCCAGCCTCTCCATCAGTTTCCCAGGGCATCGACGGCAGTGGCGAAGCTGAACTCGGCATCGCCCAGGGGGTTGTCATCAGGCTCAGCGCGCAGGGTGAGATTCACATAGGTGCGCCCAAAGCTGATATCCGGATAGCGCTGCTGCTTTTCAGAGAGCTCGTTGAGCCGCTCCAGAAACAGGCGGGTGCTTTCGTAATCGGCGAATTCGATGCGGCGCTCCAGACGCTCGGGCCGCTGCCGTTTGGTCCAGGGCTGTTCCATGGTTGAAACCTAGCTCAGAAGAAAATGAGGCCAGCACTGGCGCCAAGTGCCAGTGCACTCAGAACGTGGCCCGCTGATTGGTCGTGCCCCAGTGGCGGCCCCTGAGCTCCTGCAGCCAGCGCTCCAGATCCTGACCAAGCTGCGTTTCCTCCTCCCAGAGTGTCTGAAAGAAGGAGGCATTGGCCGCATCACCGATCAGGGTGCAAAAGCGCGACGCTTCGGCGTAATGCTGGATCTGTTCGGCTTCGAGTTCCGCATCCTGATTCAGCAGCCCGATCAGATCGCCGGAGCTCTGCACCGGTCGCAATTGGGAGGCTGCCGGAATCACACCGAGCAGGAGCATCTGCTGGACGAGTTGCTCGGCATGCTGGATCTCTTCCACCATTTCGCGGCGCATGCGTTCGGCGGCCACGCTGTCGCCCCAGAACGCCAGCAGTGACGCCTGGGTCATGTACTGCTGCACGGCAGTGAACTCCAGGCTGAGGGCCCTGCCCAGATACCCGAGTACCCGGGGATGCACGCCAGCCATCACGATCAGCTCCTCCGATCAACACCGCTGGGCGCGAGAACGGGCTCCAGTTCAACGTGGGGGCGGGCAATAATGTGGGCGGCGACCAGACCGTCACCGACCCGTTCGCAGGCATCGGCTCCGGCGCGAACGGCGGCGTTAACGGCACCGGTTTCGCCTCGGACCATCACGGTGACATAGCCACCGCCCACGAATTCGCGGGACACCAGGGTGACTTCGGCGGCCTTGGTCATGGCGTCAGCCGCCTCGATGGCGGGGACAAGTCCGCGGGTCTCGATCATGCCGAGAGCGATGCCGTGAGGTGCTGAGGCCATGGCGTTGCTCGTGGAGGGGGATGGGGGTGGGTTGGAATTGGGCGGCTCCTGGGGCTTACCACCCACCGGAGTCGCTGCTGGAGCTGGAGTGGGAGCTGGAGTCTTCGGATCAGGCGAGGCCGGCTCCGTTTTCGCCGTGGCCGCCGGCAGGGCTTTCGCTTGGCTGCTGGCGGCCACGCCCCGACTGGTGGAGCTGCGCCTGGAGGAGGGTTGTCGGGGAGCGGGGGTGGCCATGGATCGGGCAGAGACGATTGGCTGGGCGGATCGCGATCGGGGGAGCGGGAACTCAGCCATCTGGTTCCCAGAAATCAATGATGCCGCTGATCGTGAGATCGATCTGGAGATCGGGATTGCCGGAGGCGAAGCGTGCGGCGGAGCCACTGGAGGTGAACACCCAGTTGCCGGGGGAGGCCCCGACCGGATCAACGGCCACGCTGAATTTGCCTTTGTTGGAACGCAGCACCCGCAGATTGCAGTGGCGCAACCCGTCGACCCGTTGGCTGCAGACCAGCGAGCCCGTCACCTGCATGATTTCCATCAGGGTGGACCTCCCGGGTTGCTGGGGTTGTCTGGATCCCAGTAATCGATGATCCCGACGATGGTGAGATCACTCGGATACGACTTGCTGCCGGCGGCCTCACGCGCGGCCGAACTGCCGACACAGATCACCCAGTCTCCGGGGATGCAGCCCACCGCGTCGACAGCCACTTTCTGGGTGCTGCCATCGAGCACCACCTGGAGGTGTTTGTGCTCGAAACCAGGGATTCGGTTGGTGGATACAAGTGGTTTGACAACCTTGCAGATCAACATCTCAATGACCTCCCTGAGCTTCGAGCTGGATCGATGAGCCGACCGTTTCAGCGGGGGCGTGTTGATCCCGGTCGCGCAGTGTCAGCAAGGTGTGCAGCAATCCCTGATCAAACAGCTTGGCGTAGCGCACTTCGATGGCGCTGGCGGTACGGCGGCATTGCAGCAGCGCCCTCTGCCTGGCTCCCGGCACACTGCCGTGATAATCGAAGCGGACCACGACCGGCACCGGCAGACCCCTGGAAACATTCAGGCCGGTGAAGATCTTGACGCCCACGTCGAGGTCGGCGGCCCCTTCCTCGACGGTGTCGAGATGGGCGAAATAGGTGAGATTGCGCAGATGGATTTCCTTGAAGCCGATGCCAACACCGATGAACCGCTCGGCGTGGCCGGCATCGGCATAGGCGCCGCCGTGATAACTGCGCACATAGTCGATCTGGGAAATGTTGTGCTCCACCAGCCGGCTGATCAGGCTGACCATGCCCTCATCCGGTGTTGCGGCGGCCGCCGCCATCACCCTGGAGCGAATCTCAACTCTGGCCGCCTCTGCCCCCATGCGCAGGGTGGCGGCATGGACCTCACGGGCATCGAGCCAATGCTCCAGATCGGTGCCGCCTTCGCTGGAGGGCACATGCACCCGAATGGCGTCAGTGTCGGTGTCGAGGCCGATCAGCAGCAGATCCACGGAGGCCCCGCAGCAGAAGCTGTTCTCCACCGCCTGCTGGAAATCCATCAAGCGGGAGAGGCCACTGGCGGCGGCGGCGGCGTCATCGGAGTGGTGCGCCGCACACCCCTCATGGTGAGGGTCAATGGAACTGAAGTGATACACCACCACTTTGAGATAGCGGGTGGGGTCGTAGGCCTGATTGGGAACCCCTTCGCGGTAGCGCAGATGCTCGGTTTTCACCCAGCGATCCACGGTGTCTTCGACATCGAACATGGCGCCGGCATGGGGCCGGCGACGCACGGAACTGAACGGAAGGCGCAGGGCGTAACTGATCGTGTGGGCGAGGCGGCCGTCGGCGCAGGGGGTGACATCCAGCAGGTGGAAGCCTGAGGAGAGCAGGAAGGCGTTGAAGGCTTCAGCAGCCGGGGTGCCCTCGCGGCAGTCGAGCGGGTCTTCGCGAAAGAAGGTTTCGCTGACCCGTTCGTAGGTTTCAAACACGCACCAGGCGAACAGGGAGCGCATGTCGAGCTGGCTGACCCAGGCCTTCTCCAGGATCGACTCCGGCAGGGTGAAGCCCAGCTCGGCCTCGGCGTGGCGCTGGGCTTCGGCAACAAAACCGTCTTCGTGCTGCAGGGCCGAGAGCCGCTTGAGCACCGGCACGATTCGATCGAAGGCCCCTTTCACCGCACTCTCGTAGGCCTGGAGGCGGGCGTTGGCCGTCTGGTCGGTGAGGGGGTGGCTCTCCGCTGGGGCGATCGGCCGCCAGTTGCGCATCGGCCGGACCCTGGCTGCTTGGCGGGGGCTGGGGACGCTTGGCCCTGAGCTGTTGGCTGAGCCGCCCAGCTCCTGGCCTTCAGCTGCCGCTGAAAGCTGAGGACGCCGCCTCGGCGCCGTAGGCGCCAGGGGGCGATCGGCTGGGGCATGGCGTCGCGAGATCGACAAGGTCAGCGCACCGGGGGGAGGGAGAGGATGGCGATCAACCGCGAGCGCCGCCGGAGACGGTGATCAAGGAGCCCTGGTTGGTGTTGCCGCTGGAGCCGGTGACCCGGCTGACGGGTTGGACCATCTGGTCGTTTCGCTTAGGTGCCACCGCAGCCATCGCCTGCAGGGGACCGTTGCGGGTGGGATTGCGGCGTCGCGCCGACACTCCTTCGGTGCCGGTGACCCGCTTGCCACGGTCCCAGTCGTCTCCGGTGATGTGCAGCCCGGCGGAGATGCCTTCGCCGGTGACCCTGGAAACCGGCCGTGCCTCTTCCTCCACTTGGATTGGAGTAGCCAGAGGCTCAGGAGCGTCAGGCGCGGTCGGCATGGCCGAAACCGGGGGGCGGCGGCGCACGGCCGGCGGCATCATCTTGGGTGCAGCGAGCTGCTGGTGCGAAGCCGCCTGCTGGGGCGCGCGACGGTCGAAGCGGAACTGTTCGGTGCCGGTGACGGTGTCACCGGCCAGATCAAAAGGGCCGGTGATCCTGGCGCTGGTTTCGTAACGGGTGCCGGTGACGGCACTGCTGCGTTCCTGATGCTGATGGGCCGCCCGCGCGGGCGACTGCACGCTGAAACGTTGCCAGGGCTGGGCCTCCAGTGGCTGGGGGAAGTCAGCCTCGTGACCTTCGGCGGCACTGCAGGCCTCGTTGTATTGGTCCACGCCCACGTAGGGGGTGCCGGTGAGGGGCTCACAGGCACCTTTGCTGGCCCCGGTCATCACACCACCGATTCCGGGCTGGAGGCCGCTCAACCTGGGGCCAGGGGTGCCCATGCCCATCGGGCGGCGTTGGCGGATGGATTCAACCGCTGCGGTCGGGCACCATTCGCCGGCCTGCTCCAGCCCGGCGTAGGGCGTGCCCGTCACGGCTTTGCAGGTGCCTGGCTCATCGCCGGTGACCTTCGACGAGCGGCCGGTAATGGTGCCGGAGACCACCAACTGCTTGTTGGTGAGGCTGTGGCCCACCTTGGCGGCTTCGGGCTGGGGACGGGCGCCACAAAAACCCTCGAACTGTTGGCTGCCGATGTATTCGTCGCCGGTGACCAGGCGGCAGGTGCCGGGTTCGTTGCCGGTGACCAGCTCACTGCGGCCCACAAGCGTGCCGGTGATGCCTGTGCCGCGCAGGGTGTGTACGGATCCCACCTTGGCTGGAGCCACACCAGGAGTGCTGGTCGAATCGCTGCCCACGTACTGGGTGCCGGTGGTGCGCAGGCCGGAGCCGTGCTCATCGCCGGTGACCTTCTCGGAGCGCCCGACCATCACGCCGGAGATGGGGCGACCCGCCAGGGTCTGGCCAAGGCCCACCTTGCGGGGGGACGGCTGGGCGCTGGCACTGCCGCTGTTGGTTCCGCTGTTGGTTGCGCAGAAGGCCACGCCTTGGTTGGCCGAGAGGTATTCGGTGCCGGTGATGGTTTTGCAGGTTCCCGGCTCATCGCCGGTGACTTTTTCAGAGCGGCCCACCTCATTGCCGGTGACCCGGTTGCCGTGGCTGGTGGCGGTGACTCCCACCTTGGCGGGTTGGAGCGGTTTGGCTTCCCCCTGGCAGAAGGTGCGGAAGATGTCGCCACCCATGTAGTCGGTGCCGGTGATCGGCCGGCAGGTGCTGGCTTCGTTGCCGGTGGTCTTGATCGAACGGTTGGCCTGGGTGCCGGTCACGACCTGACCTCGGCTGGTTTCACCCGCGCCCACCTTCCAGGTGGCGTCCTGGGCTCCTGCCACTTTGTTGATGCCCCGGCGAGGGCCGGTCGGGCGGGTGACGCCGTTGCAGGCGCCCACGGCGGCAGCACCGGTCTTGCTTTTGAGATCGCGGATGCGGTGGGCCAGTTCCCGGCTGCTGATGTCGGGATTCGACTGGCGCACGACGGCAGCGGCACCGGTGGATCCATTGGTGACCGCTGACTTGCCGCGCTTGGACTGGGCTTCACGACGGGCCAGCGCCATCGCCCGGTTCGGATTGTGCTGGGCACTCCGCTTCGGGCCGTTGCGATGGCTGTTGCTGCCATGCCCATGACCGGCATGGCCGCTAGAGGGGCGCGCAGAACCACCGCTGAACAGGGGAGTCACCTGGCTTGGCGCTGAATGAGCCACGACAGCCGCAGGAGCGGGCTGGCTCGGCGGAGTGTCGCTGCGGGTGCGGTCCTTGGTGGTGTCGGCCCGCTTCCCCTGCTTGCTGAGGGCTTCGCGGCGGGCCAGGGCAAGGTCGCGGGTGGGATTGGGCAGGGGCCCGCGGATCCGGGTGCTGACCTGATGCGTGGCCGGCCTGGAGAGCGACGGCATGGCAACAGCAGCCGGCGGCGCAGGAGTAGCCGCAGCCTCCTGGCGAATCGGCCGAGCTTCCGCTGCACTGCGCGTCCGGATCGGACTGTTTGAAAAACGCTTTTCGGCCGTTTTCCCGGCGGTGGAGAGTGCCAAACGTCGCGCTAGCGAGGCTTCGCGACTGGATTGAATTGCCATATCCGCCCGGTGAGTTAAGTGGCCTGAACAATCAGAAGAAGGGGTGGTCCCGGCCTGAGCCGGGACCGATCAAACCCTTCAGCGTGCTTCGAACACGACGAAGCAGGAGCCCTGGCTCTGGGTGTAGGCGTCGTAGCCGACGAGCCGGACGTGGTGATCGGGATAGGCCCGATGGCAAGCCTCGAGCTCGCTGACGATCACGCCAAGATCCTTCTCACCGAAGAAGGGCAGCTTCCAGAACGACCAGTAGGTCGCCATTGAGCGGCTGGGGTGAACGTGCTCGACCAGGGGGCTCCATCCCTGGGCAATGATGTAAGCGATCTGGTCATAGATCTCGTCCTGGGAGAACGGGGGCAAAAAGCCGAATGTCTCCAGGGTGGCGACTGTTTGATAGTCACCCACGGTGCTCATGAAGGGCATGGGGATCCTTGGTTAGGGGGAGGGGAACGGAAAAACATCAATTGACGTCGAGTTTGTCGACGGTGTCGAATTCGAACTTGATCTCCTTCCAGGTCTCAAGGGCGATGGCGAGCTCAGGGCTGTGCTTGGCGGCTTCCATCAGGATGTCGCGGCTTTCCTTCTCGATCTCGCGGCCGGCGTTGCGGGCCTTGACGCAGGCTTCGAGTGCCACCCGGTTGGCGGCGGCGCCAGCGGCCGAACCCCAGGGGTGGCCGTGGGTACCTCCACCGAACTGGAGCACGGAATCGTCGCCGAAAATCGCCACCAGGGCCGGCATGTGCCAGACGTGGATACCGCCGGAGGCCACGGCGAAGACGCCGGGCATCGAACCCCAGTCCTGGTCGAAGAAGTTGCCGCGGCTCCTGTCTTCAGGGATGAAGGATTCACGCAGCTGGTCAATGAAGCCCAGGGTGGTCTGACGGTCGCCTTCAAGCTTGCCCACCACGGTGCCGGTGTGCAGCTGGTCACCACCGGAGAGGCGCAGGCACTTGGCCAGCACCCGGAAGTGGATGCCGTGCTTGGGGTGACGGTCGATCACCGCGTGCATGGCACGGTGAATGTGCAGCAGCATGCCGTTCTTGCGGCACCACTTCGACAGACCGGTGTTGGCAGTGAAGCCGCCGGTGATGTAGTCGTGCATGATGATCGGCTGGCCGAGTTCTTTGGCGAACTCAGCGCGCTCGTACATCTCCTCAGGAGTGGCGGCGGTGCAGTTGAGGTAGTGCCCCTTCTTCTCGCCGGTTTCCTGTTGGGCCGATTCGACGGCTTCAGCAACGAACTCGAAACGGTTCTGCCAGCGCTGGAACGGCTGGGAGTTGATGTTCTCGTCGTCCTTGGTGAAATCCAGGCCACCGCGAAGACACTCGTAGACCACCCGGCCGTAGTTCTTGCCGGAGAGGCCGAGCTTCGGCTTGATCGTGCAACCGAGCAGGGGACGGCCGTACTTGTTCATCCGGTCGCGCTCGACGCAGATGCCGTTCGGCGGGCCGGGGCAGGTCTTGATGAAAGCCATCGGGAAGCGGATGTCTTCCAGACGGAGGTGGCGCAAAGCCTTGAAGCCGAACACGTTGCCCACCAGGGAGGTGAGCACGTTGGTGACCGAACCTTCCTCGAAGAGATCAAGGGGGTAGGCCACGAAGGCGTAAAACGACTCCTTGTCACCGGGGACGTCTTCGATCCGGTAGCAACGGCCTTTGTAGAAATCGAGGTCGGTGAGGAGCTCGGACCAGACCGCCGACCAGGTGCCGGTGGAGGATTCGGCTGCCACTGCGGCTGCCACTTCCTCCCTGGGAACACCGTCCTGACCGGTGACCTTGAAACAGGCCAGCAGGTCGGTGTCGAGGGGAACATAGTCAGGAGTCCAGTAGGTATCCCTGTACTCCTTGACCCCGGCGTCAAACTTTTTGCTCATGGGGAATTTCTCCGTATGGATTCAGTTGGGAAGGTGTGGGCTGAGCGCCCGTCGATTCAGGGGCGCGTCAGATTTCAGTCCTTCGAACCGATTCCAAAGCTGCTGTTCAAAGCAGGCTCGACTTCACGGTGGGGGCGCGCAATGATGTGGGCGGCAACCAGACCATCTCCAACACGCTCGCAGGCATCAGCGCCGGCACGAACGGCTGCGTTGACGGCACCGGTTTCTCCGCGCACGAGGACGGTGACGTAGCCACCACCAACGAATTCACGGCCAATCAGACGGACTTCAGCCGCTTTGGTCATCGCGTCGGCCGCTTCGATGGCGGGCACCAAGCCACGCGTTTCGATCATGCCGAGGGCGATGCCCATTGTTTCACTCGCCATTGACGACTCCGGAACAGAGGGAGGAGGTTCGCTCAGAACACTGCTCTTCGACGTACCCCGTCGTCAAGCAATCTGGGGGTCCTTCACCATCAAGGTCTTTGCTTGCCTTGATAAGCGCTGCTCATGGGTTCTTAGTTGTTAAGCCGTGTGAAGGAAACCGTTCCCCTGGCACTCACTCCTCACCCTTGAGCCCCGGACGGATTAGCCAGGAAGGGACGATCACCTGTGCCCATGGCCTCAACGCCGACCCTGCCGCCCTTGTTGCGTGAAAGCGGCCAGCGGGAGGTCTTCTGTGGACTCACCTCCATCGTCTGGTTGCATCGCCGCATGCCCGACGCCTTTTTTCTGGTGGTCGGCTCCCGCACCTGTGCCCACCTGGTCCAGTCGGCGGCCGGGGTGATGATTTTCGCCGAACCGCGTTTCGGCACCGCGATCCTCGGCGAACGCGACCTGGCCGGCTTGGCCGATGCCAACGAGGAACTTGACCGGGTGGTGGGCGACCTGCTGGAACGCCGCCCCGAGATCCGCACCCTGTTTCTGGTGGGGTCCTGCCCTTCGGAGGTGATCAAGCTGGACCTGGCCAAGGCGGCCGAGCGCATCACCACCCGCCTGCGCGGCCGCGTGCGGGTGGTGAACTATTCCGGCAGTGGTATCGAGACCACGTTCACGCAGGGGGAGGACGGCGCCCTCAGTGCCCTGGTGCCCCTGCTCCCCCGCTGCGACGACGACCAGCTGTTGCTGGTCGGCACCCTGGCCGATGGCGTCGAAGACCGCCTGCTCACCCTGTTCGAGCGCCTGGGAGTGGGGCCGGTGCGCAGCCTGCCGCCGCGCCAGTCCACCGACCTGCCCAGCGTCGGAGCCGGCACCAGGCTGCTGATGGCCCAGCCGTTCCTCAGCGACACCGTTCGCGCCCTTGAGCGCCGCGGCGCCCGCCGTCTCCCCAGCCCCTATCCGCTGGGCGTCGAAGGCAGCCGTGCCTGGATGGCCGCCGCCGCTGCGGCCTTCGCTGTGGATGAGGCCCGGGTGGCGGAGGTGCTCGATCCCCTGGTGGAGCGTGGCCGCCGGGCCCTGGTGCCGCTGCGGCGCCAACTGGAGGGCAAGCGCCTGTTCCTGATGCCCGACTCCCAGCTGGAGATCCCCCTGGCCCGGTTTCTCAGCCGTGAATGCGGCATGGACCTGGTGGAGGTGGGCACCCCCTACCTCGATCGCACCTTGATGGCCGAGGAACTGGCCCTGTTGCCCGATGGCACCCAGCTCAGCGAAGGCCAGGACCTGGAACGTCAGCTTGAGCGGGTCCGCGCCGCCCGTCCCGATCTGGTGGTCTGCGGCCTGGGGCTCGCTAACCCGCTGGAGGCAGAAGGCATCGCCACCAAGTGGTCGATTGAACTGGTGTTCAGCCCCATCCATGGCATCGACCAGGCCGCCGATCTGGCCGAACTGTTTGCCCGCCCCCTGCACCGCCGCGAGCTTCTGCAATGGAACTGACCCTCTGGACCTACGAAGGCCCCCCCCACGTGGGGGCGATGCGCATCGCCGCTTCGATGGAAGGCCTGCACTACGTGCTGCATGCGCCCCAGGGCGACACCTACGCCGACCTGTTGTTCACGATGATCGAGCGGCGTGATCGCCGTCCGCCCGTCACCTACACCACGTTTCAGGCCCGTGATCTGGGCGGAGACACTGCCGAGCTGGTGACGCGCTCGATCCAGCAGGCGGTGGACCGCTTCCGCCCCGAGGCCCTGCTCGTGGGCGAGAGCTGCACGGCGGAACTGATCCAGGACCAACCGGGCGCCCTCGCCGGCGGCATGGGCCTCGGCCTGCCGGTGGTGAATCTGGAGCTGCCCGCCTACTCCAAAAAGGAAAATTGGGGGGCGGCTGAAACCCTCTACCAGCTCTGCCGCACCCTGCTGCGCGAACGCATGCCGGCGCCGGGGAGCTCAAAGCCGGCCCCGGATCGCTGGAAATCCGAAGGCCGCCGGCCCCGGGTGAACCTGCTGGGGCCCAGCCTGCTGGGCTTCCGCTGCCGCGATGACATCAAGGAGATCAGGGGCCTGCTGGGCGAACACGGCATTGACGTGAACCTGGTGGCTCCGCTGGGGGCCCGCCCCTCAGATCTGCTGCGTCTGCCTGTGGCCGATGCCAACGTCTGCCTGTACCCGGAGGTGGCAGGACCGTTATGCAGCTGGCTGGAGCGGAACTTCGGTACCCCGGTGCTGCGCACCGTGCCAATCGGGGTCGGTGCCACCCGCCGCTTTCTGCGTGAACTCTCCGCATTGCTGGGTCTGGAGCCTCCGGAATCGAATGAGGCGGATCTGCGCTCCCGCCTGCCCTGGTATTCCCGTTCGGTGGATTCCACCTACCTCACCGGCAAGCGGGTGTTCATCTTTGCCGACGCCACCCACGCGATAGCGGCAGCGCGGATTGCGGCCGACGAGCTGGGCTTCACGGTGGTGGGCCTGGGCACCTACAGCCGTGAACTGGCCCGCGAGGTCCGGGCCGCTGCCAGCGACCTGGGCCTCGAAGCCCTGATCACCGACGACTACCTGGCCGTGGAGAAGGCGATGGGCGATGCGGCCCCAGAGCTGGTGCTCGGCACCCAGATGGAGCGCCACAGTGCCAAACGGCTGGGGATCCCCTGCGCCGTGATCAGTTCGCCGCTGCATGTCCAGGATGTGCCGGCCCGCTATGCCCCCCAGATGGGCTGGGAAGGGGCGAATGTGATCTTCGATTCCTGGGTGCATCCGCTGATGATGGGCCTGGAGGAACACCTGATCGGCATGTTCCGGCATGACTTCGAATTCGTTGAAGGGCACCGCAGCCACCTGGCCGATGGGGCACCCAGCCGTCCAGGTGGCATGGCTGAAGCGGCCCAGGCCGTGGCCGTTGCGTCATCGCCACCGCCTCCTCTGCCATCGTCCTCTCTGCAACCGTCCTCCTTGCCCTTGGCTGAAGGCGCGCTGATCTGGAGCGTCGATGGTGAGGCTGCCCTGCGCAAGATTCCTTTTTTCGTGCGCGGCAAGGTGAAAACCAACACCGAAACCTTTGCCCGTGATAACGCCCTCGGGGAGATCACCGAGGAAGTGCTCTACGACGCCAAAGCTCATTACAGCAAGTAGGCGCCCTGAGGCCGAATTGTGTGGGCTCGCTGGCGTGGCGGAGGCAGATTCAGCCTGCACAAAGGCAGAGGGTGGCACGGTTTTGTTCCCGGGATGTTTCGGTTTGCACCGCCCGCCAACGGCCCCATCGAGGCTCGGTTTACATGGGACAAGTGCCAGTTTCTGGCCCCGTTTGCAGGCAAGGAAATCCGCCGATGACAGCGACCCTCACGACCCCGACCAGCCGCAGTTCCGATGGCGAAGGCAGCCTTCAGGTTCACCAGGACACCTCGATGAACATCGAGACCGGTGCCCTGGTGATCGCGGTGTACGGCAAGGGGGGCATCGGCAAATCCACCACCTCTTCGAATCTTTCAGCGGCCTTCTCGAAGCTCGGAAAGCGTGTGCTCCAGATCGGCTGTGACCCCAAGCACGACAGCACCTTCACCCTCACCAAGAAGATGGTGCCCACGGTGATTGACATCCTCGAAACCGTGGACTTCCACACCGAGGAACTGCGGCCTGAGGATTTCGTGTTTGAGGGCTACAACGGCGTGATGTGCGTGGAGTCGGGCGGTCCCCCGGCAGGCACAGGTTGCGGCGGCTATGTGACCGGGCAGACGGTGAAATTGCTGAAGGAACACCATCTGCTGGAAGACACCGATGTGGTGATCTTCGATGTGCTCGGAGACGTGGTCTGTGGTGGCTTTGCTGCTCCTCTCCAGCATGCCGACTACTGCCTGATTGTGACAGCGAACGATTTCGATTCGATCTTCGCCATGAACCGGATCATGCAGGCGATCAACGCCAAGGCGAAGAACTACAAAGTGCGGCTTGGCGGTGTAATTGCCAACCGCTCTGAAGAAACCGATCAGATCGACAAGTTCAACGAACGCACCGGTCTGCGTACCATGGCCCACTTCAAGACCGTCGATGCCATCCGGAAATCACGCCTGAAGAAGTGCACCATTTTTGAAATGGAATCCACCCCGGAAGTGGAAGCCGTGCAGCGGGAATACCTGAGCCTGGCCCAGAAGATGCTCAGCGATGTGGAGCCGCTGGAGGCCGATTCGCTCAAAGATCGCGACATCTTTGATCTCCTGGGCTTCGACTGATCCACCGGATCGATCTGATCCATCTGATCAGACTTCAGCGGTGGCGCGCTCCACCAGGCGGCGCGCCACCGCCTGTACGCCCGTGTGGGCGTAGGTGTCTGTGAACGCATCGAGAAAGGCCGCGAACTGATCCATCCGGCCCTGCCAGGGGCCAAGCGTGGATTCCACTGCCTGCACAGTTCCCTGGGCGGTGAGGCCCAGCTCGCCCACGAATCCGCCCGCCCAGCCCAGCCATTGATCGACGCCACGGCGCAGAAAGCTGAGGTGGGCGTCGTCGCTGCGGCCCGGGATCAGGCCAGCCATCTGCCGGTAGGCAGGCAGCCGGTTCAGATCCTTGCGGTTGGCCGCCCCCAGCAGGCTGTCAAGCTTCTGCAGGGCCTGGTCACCCAGCGGTAGCAACGCGTCAAAGCAGATCAGGGCCGCCATCCGCACCCGGGCCTCCCCGGCATAGTCGGCCAGGGCGGCGCCGAAATCGCCGAAGCTGTCGCCGGGCAGGCCGTTCACCTGGGTGAAGGCCAGCAACTCGGAGCCCACCTTCAGGCTCAGGTCCACAGCTTGCAGAGTGTCGCCTGGTGGCGTCACGTCAGCCAGACGCTTGAGCAAGGGCAAGCCGGCGCTCAGATTGGCCAGCACCCGCAGGCCTCCGGCCGCGTGCTGCGAACGGTTGACGGCGTCATAAAGGCTGAGGGCACGCCCATAGCCCTCGGCGCGGGCCCGGCTCAGCTGATCGGCGCGGGCGCGTATCCGGGCGACCAGGGCGGGATCCGTGTCACCGATCACGTCCTGGATCAGCTGGTCAGCATTGGTGATGTTGGTCCAGCCTCCCGGCACCAGGGTGCTGAGACCCTTGAGGGCCAGCACCGTGAGATCACGGCGGGGCAGACGGTCCAGACGCTCGAGAACGGTGCGGCCCATCAGCTGGCCAGGGCAGGGGCGGATCCAATCGCTGCGGGCGCAGGAGTGGCAGGGGCCTTACGGGCAGAGACGGTCGAGAGGCTGGGCCTGAGGCGGGCCAGGGCAGTGAGATCGAAGCTTTCGAGCAGCTCATGGCGCGCCTGGAGGTCGAGGCCGTCGCCCTGGCCGATCACCTTCACCTGGAAGCGACCGCCCACCAGCAGCGCGCTGGCCTGGCTGCCTTGCTCCACCAGGGGCCAGCCGGCCACTGCGTTCTGCGATGACCCGAATTTCTCACGGGCTTCCGGTGCGGTGGTGGTGTCGGAGATGGCCAGCAGCGCCACTAACTCGCCTCCGCGCCTCAATCGGGCTTCGCTGAACCCCCGCTTTTCCTGGCTGAACAACAACTGCTCGCCTGCCACCGGTGCCGGGAACAGTCGGTTGAAGGCGGTGCCGTTGACCACCTCCTGGTTAGGAACATTGGCCACCGTGCCGCCTGGGAGCCAATCGCCGAAGGGGATCAGCAGCGCTCCCCCAAGCAGCAGCCCGGCGGCTACCACCAGACCAAGAATCCAGCGCAACGGGCGGGTCATCAGGGTTCTCAGCGACGAAGGGTGAATGAAACTGGGAGTAAGTGCAATTAAGCGTGAATCAAAGAGCGCCTGGGCTGGAGGTGGCCATCAAAATAGACCCAGCCAGCCCAGAACTAATCAGCCCAGAACCAATCAGTCCAGACCGACCAATTGCATCGAGAGATCCCAGGTCAAGCTGGCGATGCCGGGGTCGCTGGCCTTTTCTGAGAGCTCCTGAACAAACTGTTTGCCGCCCTGCTTTTGGCGGTTACCCCAGCTCCAGTGGGCCCCGGAGACGGCGAAGCCGGGATCGGCCACCACCTGGGCGACTCGCTCCCCGGCGAGCTCCTGGCTGACGTAGCCACCGGTGACGTTCTTTTGGAACCAGGGGAAGATCTTCTGGAACAGCGGATAGCTGTTGCGGAATAGTGGTGTGTCGGCCACGCAGCCGGGATAGAGGGAACTGAACACGATTCCGCTGCTTCCATGCAAGCGACGGTGCAACTCCTGGGTGGTGATCATGTTGCAGAGCTTGCTGTCCTTGTAGGCCTTGCCAGGTTTGAAGGGCTTGCCGCTGGCCATGGCGATCGGGGCTTTGAATCCCGATTTGAAACCGGAGAGGTCGCCGAGATCCGCCGGTGCAGGGATGGGGATCTTGCCACCCAGCTCCTTGGAGTTGGCCGTGACCGTTCCCAGAATCACCAGCCGGCGTGACGGGTGATTGGAGCGCTTGAGATCCTCAAGCAGGAGCTGGATCAGCAGGAAATGGCCGAAGTGATTGGTCGCCATCGACAGCTCATAGCCCTGGGGGGAGCGCTGCGGTGCCTTGAGCAGCGGCAAATAGACGGCCGCATTGCAGACCAAGGCATCGAGTGGCAGACCGCTGCTTTTGAAGGCATCAACCAGTCGGCGCACGCTCTCGAGATCCCCGAGGTCGACCTGCAGATGGGTGACGGCGCTCTGGGCTATGCCGAGTTCCGTGGCCGCCGCCCGCGCTTTGGCGGTATCGCGGCAGGCCATCACCACATGCCAGCCTCGATCAGTCAGGGCCTTGGTGGCGTAGAGACCAACTCCCGAGGAGGAGCCGGTGATCATCACGGTGCCGGAGGAAGGGGACGGATCTGACGCCATTCGGGCGCTTCACTTCAAGTTGCCCTTACCTAACGACAGAGAGTGGTCTTCAGAGGGCCATGGCCCTGAGAATTCAACAGAAGGAAATGGTTGGAGCCCTGAAGGATTGGCGTCTGGGCCGCTCGATCAGAGCTGGGATTGGAGCTTGGCCGGTTGCTGGGGAGCTTCCCAGACAACGCGCAAACGGTCTGGAGCAATCCACTGCTCCTGCTCGCGCATCAGCCGTTCCTGTCCTTCGGTGGAAAAGAGTTTGTCGAAACGGTTCTGGGCCCGGCGCAGCCGTGCCGTTTCGAGCTCAAGGATGGCGCTGACTTCGCTGTGACTGTCGAGCCGTTGCTGATACGCCGAAGCCAGGTGGGTCAAGCTCACGCCAGCAACAAGGCCGACCCCCAGCTTGACGGTGAGGCCAATCACGCTGCAGAGCAGCTCCTGCCGCTCACCGGACGGGATTGGAACCACCCGAGGGGAGGCGGAGACGCGGCTGGGAACGGCCTTGATGGCACCGGCTGCGTCACCTCTTTTGCCCCGTCCGCGTCTTTGATCCTCGGGTTTCCGCGTCAAAACCCTGGTTTGATCCGCCCCTGGGGGCACAAGACGCTGCGCGGAGGCCAATGGACCGATGCGGTACTGGCTTGCTTCTAGCAGCTCCAGGCCCCACTGCCAAGGGCCAACGGCCGATCAGGCGTTGTAGAGGCTGACGCAGAGGCGAATGGCCAGCACGCCGGCATGGGCGGCGACCACAAGGGCGATGAGCACTTCTGCCTGACTGAGTGTTGTGACCATGGCAGGCGACCGATAACAAATGTCGCCACCATTGTTCAGCTCGATCCCGCCCCCCGCCACGTCCTGGCAGTGGGTTGTCATAGCTCTTGATGGCTTCCTCCCCGACTTCGATCACGATCCATGCCGACCAGATCCGTCGCCTGGATCTAAGCCCCCTGCAGCACTGGCATGATCTGCCACCGGCTGTGCTGCTGGAGCAGGCCGGCGAACTGGAACTCCATTTCGACTGGCCCCGGCCTGAAGGAGATCCCCGCGAGCTCTCTGAATGGCCAGAGCTGCGGCTCTGGACTCTCCGTGCCGATGCACTCCATCCCTGGCTGCCGCTGGTGCTGGAGCGCAGTACGGGCCAGCTCTGCCGCCATGTGGCGATGCTGCTTCCCCATGGATTCAGCCGCAACGAAGGCATCCGCTTTGCCCCGGAATCGCTTGAGCTGTGGATCACCCACCGACTGTTCCTGCTCGACGACTGGAGTGCCCTGCACGGACTTCGTTGTCGCCAGAGCCTGGGCCAGGTGGCGGCGATGCTGGGTTTTGAGCTCGATCCGTCGTTCTGGGAAGCCCTACCCTAATTCGCCAAGGCCAGCATGAGGGCGCGACGGCCCCAGTCGGCGGCCAGCAGCATGGTGATCAAGCGCAGCGACCAGGCGAGTTTGCGCTCGCTGACCCGGTCGAGCCGGGCCGCTGACCAACGGGCAGAGAACGCGGCAGCACCTCCGAGCAGCAGGGCCATCGCCGTGTTGACCCGTTCACCGGCCAGAAACTGAAGCGAGGCTGCCGAACTGGAGCAGAGCACCGCCAGGGTGCTGAGCCGGATCGCCTGGCGCAACGGCACGCGCAGGCCCCGCACCATCAGCGGCACCATCAACAGGCCCCCGCCCAGGCCCAGGAGTCCGCCGGCAAAGCCGCCGACAGCCCCGACCCCGATCAGGCCGGCCACCGCGGCCGGGCGATCCTCGCTTTGGCTGAGGGTCTTCTCGGTCGGGTCGATCGTCAGGGCCAGCAGGCCATACATCAACGCCTGCAGGGCCAGCAGGTGCCAGCCACTCAGCAGCCCGCCCAGCCGGCTGAAGATCAGCCCGCTGGCCACAGCGCTGAGTCCGACGCAGGCGCCAGAGCGCAGCGGCAGCCGGCCGGCCCGCAGGTGGGAGACGGTGCCCCCCAAGGTGGTGGGAACGATCGCCAGGGTGCTGGTGGCCAGGGCCTGGTGGGGGCTGAGGCCCAGCAGCAGCAGGATTGGGGAGAACACCAGGCCGCCGCCGACGCCCAGCAGGCCAGAGAAGACCCCCGCCAGCAGGCCCAGCGGGATCAGGGGCAGAAGCTCCAACGGCATGATTGGGCCTAGAGCGTTGGTGGCCATTGGCTCCAGGATCCACCATCCCCCCTCCCCTGCCACGTCGCTGGCGTTGGATTCCACCGCTGGCTTGGACGGGCGACTGGCAGATGGCCATCGACGATTGGCTTCTCGATCAACTCGTGGCCGGCGAAGGTTCTCCGGTTTTGCGCCTTTACACCTGGGCGCGGCCCACCCTGTCGTTGGGCTTCCACCAACGCCGGGTGGAGCCCAGCTGGCGCCTGCTGCAGGAGCAGGGGCGGATCGCCATCGTGCGCCGGCCCAGTGGCGGCCGGGCGGTACTGCATGGGGGCTGTCTCACCTATGCCCTGCTCTGGCCGCATGCCCCCCGGCCTCCCGCCTTGGCCTACGGCCTCGCTACTGACTGGCTGCGACAGGCTATGGAGGAGCTGGGGCAGCCCCTGCGCTTCGGGGAAGCGGCAGTCAGCCTGCAGGCCAGCAGTTGTTTTGCCAGCAGCACTACGGCCGATCTGGTGGATGCCGCCCAGGGGGTGAAACGGGTTGGCAGTGCCCAGCTCTGGAGACAGGGCCAGTTGTTGCAGCACGGCAGCGTGCAGCTCGATCCTTGTCGTCAGCTCTGGCAGGAGGTGTTCGCTGCCGATCCACCCCAGCTCGATCCCCTGCCGCTCAGCGGATCGGCACTGGCAGAGCACTTGTGCCGCTTCGCTGAAAGGCAGTTAGCCCCTGCGGGCTTTGATATTTTGCCCTTGCAGCCCCAGGAGCTCGCGGCGATTGCGCCGCGCCGGCAGCGCTTCCGCCTCAGCCCAGCGGAGCCTGCTTCGCTGCTGTGAGTGGTTCGGGGTCTGGATCCGCTGGTGCGGCGTTGGCCATGCTCCGGGCCACCTGGCCCAGGGCCAGCCCCAGGGGATAGGCCCCCTGACGCCGGGCCGCTTCTATCAGTGGCGCGGGCAGGCGTAGGCCCAGGCGCTTCAACACGGCGTCGGAGAGTTCCGGGCGCTCGATGGTGCCCGAGGGCAGCCCGGCATTGCTGAGCACCAGCAAACGGTTGACGCCGTCGGCATCGAGTTTGAGGGCGGCTTGCCAGAGCGGTTCGCCGCTGGTGATCGAGGGCAGGCTATCTAACGGCTGATGATGATCACCCACGCGCTCGCCGTCCCAGCGCTGCACGGGCAACGACTGCAGGGCCTGGTCGTCAATCACCCCCTGCCATCGCCCCCGGTCGCAGATCAGAACCCAGTCAGCGGGCAGGGAGGAATCGTCGCTGAGGCGCAGCTGGCTGAGGTCCCGCAGGGAAGCATCAGATTCCAGCACCCGAAAGCGACGGGCTGCGGCGTCTCCCACTTTGAGTTCGCGCATCGCCTCCTCCAGCGAGAGCTGCTGGAGTTGGTTGCGCGAAGCCCCAAGGCCGAACCAGCCCAGCAGGATCAACCAGAAGGCGCCGAAGCCGCCGCCACGCAGCACGAACAGCGTGCCCATGCCGATCGCCATCAGCGACAGGAAGCGACCGATGGCAGCGGCCACCTGAATGCCACGGCGCTGGCTGCCGGTGAATTGCCAGACCAGGGCCTTGACGATCAAGCCGCCATCGAGGGGCAGACCGGGCAGGAGATTGAACAGCCCCAGCACCAGGTTGAGGACGCCGAGCTGCTGCACCACCTCACCGGCCAGGGGCCAGGCATGGGACACCGAATGGCTGCCCAGCAGCAGGACCGAGGCCAGCACCAGGCTGACAAGGGGACCGGCGGCCGCCACCTGCAGGGCTGACAGGGCCGTGCTGCATTCCCGCTCCACCGTGGCGACACCGCCAAGCAGGAACAGGGTGATGCTGCGGACCTTGACGCCGTAGGCCATGGCCACAAAGGAATGGCCCAGTTCGTGGAGCAGCACCGAGACGAACAGCAGCAAGGCGGTGAGCAGGGCCATCAGCCAGAGCCCTAGAACGGAGGCCTGGCCGGCGAAGCGTGCGCCGTACTGCTGCTCAAAGCTGACGGTGGCCAGGCCCAGGATCACGAACCAACTGGGGTGGATCCTCAGGGGAATGCCCCGAATCTTCAACAGCAACCATCCTTCGCCCACGCGATTCAATCCGCTACTGCCCCAGGTAGAGCCTGAAGACGTCAAGGCCTGATCCTAGAAACACTTCCGCTCCATCCACACCGTGCCTGCTCCGTTGCTGAAAATCTGTGGCCTGCGCCGAGCGGATCAGGCGGCGGCGGTGGCGGCTCTCGGCGTGGATGCCCTCGGAGTGATTGCTGTGCCGGGTACCCCCCGCTGGTTGAATCCGGCGGAGCGCCCGGCCCTGTTTGGGGCCATGGGGCGTGCCAACCCCCACTGCCGGGGTGTGCTGGTGGTCGCAGACCCGGAGGACGGGGATCTTGATCCGTTACGCCCCGAGCAGGGCGGCCATGCGCTGCTTCAGCTGCATGGCCAGGAGACACCGGAGCGATGCGTGCAACTGTCAACCCTGCTGGGCTGTCCCCTCTGGAAGGCCCTGCGCATCGCCAAGCCCAGTGACCTCAACCAGGTGCATGCCTACAGCGGGGTGGTCGAAGCGGTGCTGCTCGATGCCTGGGTGCCGGGCCAGCTCGGCGGCAGTGGCCGGCGGATCCCGCTCGAATGGTTGGCAGGCTTCCGCCCTGGGGTGCCTTGGTGGCTGGCGGGCGGTATTTCGCCGGAAACGGTGGGTGCGGTTCTGAGCGCGGTCCAACCCGATGGCCTCGATGCGTCGAGTTCGCTGGAACTTGCCCCCGGGGACAAGGACCTCGCGCGGGTAATCCAGCTGGTGAAGAGCGTCAAGGGGGCGGGCCTGGATTGATGCGAGCCTCAGAAGTGGCAGTGTTTGGCGATGGGAGCCAGGATTGCCCAATGACCAACCACATTCTCACGACCCCTCCCGTCGCTCAGCCTGCCTTGACCCTGTTCTTTCGTTCCCCAGCGCGTGCCCTGCTGGTCCTGTTGTTGTTCCCTGTTATCGCCAGCGCCCAGGGCATGCTGCCCGGCTGCCAGCTGGTCAACGGAAGCCTCCAGTGCGTGCCGGGATTGAGCACAGACCCGGAGCAGCAGATCAAAATCCTGCGCCAGGCCATCAGCGCCGACCAGGCGATAGAGGGTGGAATCGATCAACAGATGAAAGCCGTTGAGCAGGTTCTGCTTAGTGGCCCTGCGCTGGTTGGAGCTGTGCTGACAGCCTCACTTCCGGCCACCACATCAGAGTTCCATTGGTATCGCCTGGCGCCAGATCAGCAGGTCTGGCAGCTGATCGAAGGCGCCGAAGGAACCACTTATGTGGTCACAACGGCCGATTTAGACCAGCAATTGATGGTTGTTTCGGTGATCCAATCCGGGGAGACGACACAGCGGCAGAGCTCAAAACCACTGGGACCGATTGTTCAGCCTTAACGGTGGAACCGGCCTAATGCCGGCTGCAATTCAAACTTTGACTCTTTCTTTGGCCTTTCCTTGGATTTAATTGTAAATTGTATTTGATTCTAGCCAGTTTAGTCCTAATAGGTCAGATCCAAAATGATAGCATCCAAAAAGGTCATATTCAATCAAATAGGCCGGATTGAAAATATTATATTCAAACAGTTTGAACCCTAAAGCTGTCCTCTGCGCTGAGTGCCAAGAGTAGCAAGACATGAAAAGCCTTCCTTGTTGAAGGAAGGCCTGTCATTGCAATAAGGTCTTGCTGGAGCGATTCAAGAACGCTTTCGCCTTCAAAATCGCTCTCGTCAAGAAAGGCTTGAATTCGTTCTGGAGTCAGCTTGCTATCAGGTGGACAGCATCGATTCCTGTTGGCGCACCAACTCGAAGAATTCTTGCTTGAGACTAGGGTCGTGGCGGAAATCTCCACGAACGACGGAATTCACCATGCTGGTTTGGGGTTCTTTCACACCACGCCACTTCATGCAGTAGTGCTGGGCCTTGACCAAAATCGCTAAGCCCTGCGGTGAGCAAAGACGTTCAATCTCATCAGCCAGGATCATGACAGCTTCTTCCTGGATGTGTGGCCTTGAGAACACCCAATCAACAACACGCGCAAACTTGGAAAGACCGATCACCCGATCACCTGGTTTGATGCCAATCCAGCAATTGCCAAGGATGGGTACCAGGTGGTGGGAACAAGCAGAACGAATACTGATCGGTCCTACGGTGTAAATCTCATCAAGTTTTTTGACATTCGGGAAACTGGCAATCTTGGGTTGCTTGTGGTAGCGACCCTTGAATACCTCGTGGAGGTACATACGGGCAACCCGTTCAGCCGTTTCTTCCGTGTTGTGGTCGTTGTCGATATCAATGACCAGGCTGCGCAGCATTTCCCGCACCTTGCCAGCCACCTCAACCTCCAGCTGGTCGAGCTCTCCATCGAGGAGATGGTCGGCGATGTTGTCATTGGCGAAGAAGGATACCCCGGAGTTTTGGAGGCGCTCGCGAATGCGGAGGCTCACGGGGGCAGGTCCCACCTCCGGTGTCTTGGCCAGGGAAAAGGGATTGGTCGGGAGAGTGGAGGTCATGGGAGAAGTTAGAGCGCGCCAGTGGCGGGCATGAGGGTCAGATCTTCGACCACTTGGGAAGAAGGTTGCTGAGCCATAAACAGCAGGGCTTCAGCCGCTTGATCTGCTGCAAGCATGGCACGGGTGTCGAAGGAGGCATGGACGGTATCCGTACCCCAGAGGGGGGTGTCAACCGCACCAAGCGTCAGGGTGCTGACCCTAACGCCATTACCACGTTCCTCCTCGGAGAGGCATCGGCTGAAGGCTTCGAGCGCAGCTTTTGATGTGCAATAAGCCCCCCACTCGGGGAAGGCCTTGCGGGCTGCATGGCTACTCACGTTGATGATCAAGCCATCTTTCGATTGCCGTAAAATCGGCAAAACGGACTGACAGACCTGGAACACGCTGGTGAGATTGAGCTGGATCAACCATTGCCAATGCTTGAGGGTCATCTCGGCAAGTGATCCGGTGTAAGCGGCTCCTGCATTGTTGATCACGACCCTGGGTGTGATGCCAAAGGAAAGCAATTCCTGGATGGATCGCTGAATGGATTCAGGCACGCTGAGATCGGCCGAGACGACCCCAACTTGACGACCGCAGGATCGCAGCGATTCAGCCAGGTCGTCAAGTTCGGAGCTGGAACGGGCCAAGAGCAAAAGATCCCAGCCAGCACCTGCAAAACGTCTTGCTGCAGCAGCACCGATGCCCCTTGAGGCACCGGTGATCAGGACAGCAGGCAAACCATCACCGTTTCAAACACACTTTCAGACACGGCTTCAGCCAAGGTTTCAGAAAATCAACACGTACCGTAAGAATTTTAAGTGCTTAGCGAAGAATCTGTGGCCTCTGCCTCAATGAAGCGACCGACGCGCCGAAACTTGTCGTAGCGCTGCTTCAGCAGCTCCGATTCGCTCAACGCCTTGAGCTCGGTCAACTGCTCCAGCAAGGCCTCACGCAGGGTGTTGGCCGCCTGGACCGGTGACCAGTGGTTGCCTCCGGAGGGTTCAGGCAGCACCAAATCGACGACCCCGAGCTGAAGCAGGTCGGCGGCGGTGATTTTCAGTGCCGCCGCCGCTGCCGGCGCTTTGGAGGCATCTCTCCACAAAATCGAGGCACAGGCTTCCGGGCTGGCCACGGTGTAGACACTGTGCTCAAACATCAACAGGCGGTCGGCGACACCGATGCCGAGGGCGCCGCCGGACCCCCCTTCGCCGATCACGGTGGCGATGACCGGAACCCGCAGGCGAAACATCTCCCGCAGATTGACGGCAATCGCCTCTCCCTGGCCCTGCTCCTCTGCCAACACACCCGCATAGGCGCCGGGAGTATCGATGAAGCTGAGGATCGGCAGGCGGAACCTATCGGCATGGTCCATCAGACGCATGGCCTTGCGATAGCCGCCCGGTGAGGCCATGCCGAAATTACGGGCCACATTCTCCTTGGTGTCCCGTCCTTTCTGGTGGCCGAGCAGCACAACGGGTTGGTCGCCGATTCTGCCGATGCCCCCCACCAGCGCCTGGTCATCAGAGCCACGGCGGTCGCCATGCAATTCCAGCCATTCTTCGCTGATGACCTGGATGTAATCGAGCGTGCTGGGCCGCTGTGGATGGCGGGCCACCTGAATCTTCTGGGAGGGGCTCAGGGCACTGAAGATTTCCTCGCGCCGGCGGGTGGCCAGGGTTTCGAGTTGGAGGAGTTGCTGGCTGACATCGACTTCAGAATCCTTGGCGAGCTGACGGATCTGCTCAATCTGCTCCTCAAGCTCCACCAGGGGCTTTTCGAATTCCAGCAAGGGTCGTCGGGCCATCGGCGAAAGCAGGAGAGTGGGAAACGTTCAGGGCGTCTGTTTCAGTGAGCCGTGCTGGCCAGAAGGGGAAGAGTCGCCGGATTGAGCCCCAAGGGCTTGAAGCCATGGCGCATGGAGGCCTGGCCGATGGTTTGCATGCTGTCGATGGAGATGCGGTTGCGCCCCCAGCTGAAATTGGTATGCCAACCTTCGAATTCCAGCAAGATCGCCTCAGCGAAACAGGCAAACATTTGGCGTTGGGGATTCTCCATGTCAGCCACAGCCATCATCTTCCAATCAATGTTGCTGAAGAATTCAACGATTCCGCCTTTGAGAACATAAATGCCGGTGCCGGCCACTTTGCTGTCAAGGTTCTTGGGATAGCCCCCATCAATCATCAGGCAAGGCTTTTTCAAGCTCTCCCGATCGATGGTCAGTGATTGGGGAAGGCTCGCCACCCAAACCACCACATCAGCTTCCGGAAGTGCCTCCTCAAGCGCAAGGATGCGACCACCGCCAAGGGAGGTCTGGAGATCGAGCAGCCGCTGTTGGTGACGGGCCACCAGCAGCAGCTCGCCAACGCCGGTTTTCTGTTGCAGCCAGCGGCAGACACCGCTGCCGATGTCACCGGTAGCGCCAACCACGGCAACTTTGGCCGTACTCAGATCAATTCCAAGCAAAGGGGCGTTGATCTCAACTTGTTGGCAAATCACCCAGGCGGTGTGGGTGTTGCCAGTTGTGAAGCGCTCCCATTCCAGCGTGGTGGAGCGAATCTGCTGGAACTTGGAGAGATCAAAGTTCTCGAAGATGATCGAGGTGAACCCTCCCAGTGCCGTGATGGCGATGTCCTGTTTCTGGGCAAGCTCCATGGCGTTCTGCACCTTTCGAGTCGCCGTCTTGAACCTAGATAACATCTCCGGTACAAAGCAGGAATCGATGTAGCTGCCCTCGATCGTCTGACCCGTGGCGCTGGTGATGCTCAGCGTTTCAACAATCTGAGGCGGTGCGCTGCACCACATGTCGAGATCACCATCGGCATACTCCTCGTAGCCGAGGTCGCGGGCTTTCTGACGCGCTTCCTCGAAATTACTCGAGTGGCCAATTAAACCGAACATAAAAACCGAATTCTTGGGAAGCGAACCCTTTGCAGAGAGACAGTGGTCTTGAGGACGCTTGGTTGCGCACGATACATCGCAGCCCCACACACAGAACCATGGCCCCGAGGGATCGGGGCCATGGTTTGGCTTCGGGACTGTGGTTTAGGCGAGATGTTCAGCCTGCCAGGGCAGCGGCGGCCATGCGGGCAATCTCGCGATTGCTGAAGCCGATCTCGCCCAAGGCCTCTTGGTAGGCAATCAGGAAATCCTCGATCAGTCCTTCCTTCTCCATGCCAATCACAGCGGCATCGGCGGCCACTTGATCGAGCATCTGGCGAACCAGGGGAAGATTCTGGCGGTTGGCCACCTCGAGCTCAGCCCGGCTGGCCTCAAGATTGGCCTTGAGCCATTCCTGGCCGTAATTCAGGTGGGTGTATTCATCCTTCACCACTCCTTCGGTGATCTTGCGGGCAAAGGGATCGGCGACGGGAATGTAGATGTGATAAGCGGCAATCGCGAAGGCTTCGATCAACAGCGCTTGGATCAGCAGGCAGGTGACCACCTTGCCTTCGGCAAGGGCAGTCTGGAAGTTGCCATGCAGCGGTGAGAAAAAGCGAGCAGCGAAGGGCATGTCAGCGACGACGCTGAGATTTTTGGCACAGGCCTGAAATCCCTTCATGTGCTTGAGCTCCATGCGGGCCAGCTTCGCCAGCTCTTCGGCCTGATCCGGAATCAGCGTGCCCAGAGAGATGTAGTTGTCGTGGGCTTCCTGTTCACCTTCGATCACGATCGCGTTGATGCGGCTGTAAGCGTCCTTGTAGGCGCTGGTGGTGAAGTCGGGAAGGGTGTCCAGAAGGAGGGTGTCGAGATGGTCCGTGGTGCTCTCGGCAACGGGCATGGCAACCAGGCAGTCAGTGAAGACCACAACTGTAACCATCATGGGACGAAACGGTTCAATCCCCCGGGGGCCAGCTGCTGCCGAGCAGCCCTTCCAGTAGCTGCCTCCAGCCGTGCACCAGCGTGTTGAAGAGGGCTTCACCCAGCTGGGCATTGGCGCCGCGGGCATCACCAATCACCCCGGAGCTGGAGAGATCCGCTGTCAGCCAGGCCGTGGGTACAGCCCCCTCCAGGCTCCACCCAGGCGGTGGGGGTTTCCCACCGCCTGCTCCACCCCCAGCTCCCAAGCCATCGAGCTGGCCATCCACCGGCCGCTCGGCTCCTACAAGCTCGGGGGCCAGGTGCAGCATCAGGCTGGTTTCAGCCAGGCCGGCATGGAGCCCCTGGCTGCGTTCGGGTTCGGGCACCAGGGCGTCCAGCCCCGGTGGTCCGCTCCAGAGAAAGCAGGGCAGCACGGCCAGGGAGGACCGGCTGGCTCTCAACTGCCGCGCTGCCACCTGCAGCAGGGCGATCTGGCCGCCATGGGCGTTGAACAACAGCAACCGCTTGAAGCCGGTGGCCGCCAGATCCTCACCAACGGCCATCACCTGGGCGATGACAGTTTCAGCAGGAAGGCTGAGGGTGCCAGGGAAGCCCCGATGCTCCGGCGAGAAGCCAATGCTGGAGAGCGGAAGACGCCAGATCGGCAGGTCGGCGGGCAGGCTGTCGAGCACCGCCTCGAGAATCCTCTCTGCGAAGAGCGCATCGGTTCCCAGGGGGAGGTGGGGACCGTGCTGCTCGATTGCCCCGAACGGCCAGATCACGGTGCTGCCTGGGCGCGCTGCGGCCTTTTGCACCGAAGGCCAGCTGAGCCGCTCAAGGGCCCGTTGCGGTTTCGTCCCGGCAGGATCGGCTGGGGCGGCACCATCGCCTGGGGCAGCGCTTGCCATGGCTGAAGGTCTCCGAGCTCGTGATCCTTACAGTGTGGAACTACCAGTGTTCCGTGGGGACCATGGCCGGATCCGAGCAGCAGTCAACGCGGCAGCCCCAGGGGGAATCGCCGCGGCCCGTTCCCCCTCCCGCCAGCCGTCTCCAGCCCCAGACTCCCCTGCGCAAACCGCTGCAGCTGCTCCATCTCAGCCGCAAGGAAGAGGAGCCGGCAACCGTTGCCAACGCCGCCAGCGCTGATTCAGGTCTGGGCTCTGCCGCCAGCCCCCGCGTGTTGGAACAGAAGGAACGAGCCACTGAACCGGCCCGACCCGATGCGCCCCGCAAGGCCGTTGCCTCAGCCAGCAGTGGCGCAGCGGCGCTGCTCTCCGATGACGAACGCTTCGAGACGGCCAGCTTCGAAGGATTGACCATGGCCGACCTGCTGGGTCCGGGCCGTTCCAAGGGCGGGGCTACTGCCGGAAAGGGTGGGGCTGCCGGAGCAGAGCAAGGCGCTGTGAAATCCTCTGCCCGGCCGGCCCGCACGGTCGATGAGTTCGACTTTGATGAAGAGGCGTTCCTGGCCGCTCTCGATGAGAACGAACCAGTGGGCGCCACCGGTGAAGTGGTCAAGGGCGTGGTGATCACCGTCGAGAGCGATGGGGTCTACGTCGACATCGGTGGCAAGGCGCCCGGCTTCATGCCGAAGGGCGAATGCGGCCTTGGGGTGATCGTCAATGTCAAGGAACGCTTCCCCAAGGGGCTTGCGGTCGAAGTGCTCGTCACCGGGGAACAGAACGCCGATGGCATGGTCACGGTGAGTGCCCGCGCCCTAGCCCTGCGTCAGAGCTGGGAGCACGTCAAGCAGATGGAGAAGGACGGCAAGGTCGTTCAGGTCAAAGTCAGTGGCTTCAACCGCGGCGGCGTGACCTGTGATCTCGAAGGGCTGCGGGCTTTCATTCCGCGCTCGCAATTGCTGCGGGGCGAGTCGCACGAAGAGCTGGTGGGTCAGACCCTGGGCGTTGCTTTCCTGGAGGTCAACCTCGAGACCCGCAAATTGGTGCTCTCGGAAAAGCGTGCAACCACGGCGGCTCGCTTTCAGGAATTGGAGGTGGGGCAGTTGGTCGAAGGTCAGGTCGTGGCGGTCAAGCCCTATGGCCTGTTCGTGGATCTCGGTGGTGTCAGCGGCCTGCTGCACCGTTCTTCCGTCACCGGCGGGAGCCTGAGGGAGCTGGGCGAGGTGTTTGGCCATGGCGATCGCCTCAAGGCACTGATCACCCAGATCGATCCCTCCCGGGGCCGCATCGGCCTGAGCACAGCGTTGCTTGAGAACCAGCCCGGCGAATTGCTGATTGACAAGGACAAGGTGATGGCGGAAGCCGAGGACCGGGCCTCGAGAGCCCGCAATGCCAAGCGCCAGCAGGAGCAGACCGCCGGATGAGCAGCGCCCTCTCCGTTGCAGTCGCCGCTGACTGGGAACTCGACTACTACTCACGCCCCGTCATGGAGGCCGATGGCAAGAAACGCTGGGAGCTTCTGATCTGCTCCACGCCGACCTTTGCCGGCAGCGATGCCGGATTCCGTTGGGTCAAGCTCTGTCCCGCCAGCAGCGTCAATTCGATCTGGCTCCAGGAAGCCCTGCTTGAGGCGATCGCCGCCGCTGCACTGGAGGGGTACCGCACACCTCGCCGACTTCGCTGCTGGCGCGCTTCGATGCGAACCATGGTGCAAAGGGCGGCCGAGGCGATCGGGCTGGAGGTTGTGCCCAGTCGCCGCTGTTATGCCCTGGTCGAATGGCTGCGCGAACGGGAGCTTCAGGTCTATCCCGCAGAACCGGGCTACATGGCCGGTCCCCTGGCTCCGGTGCCGGTACCGGTACCTCAGCCTCCGGTGCAACTGCCCGAATCGGTCAGGGGTGACAACTGGAGCTGGGCCACCCTGCCGGCGGTAGCGCTGCGGGAGGCCGCCGACTGGGACATTGGCTTCGATGGGCTGCTGCGCCTGCCCGATGGACTGGCTGATCAGGCTGTGGTTCCCGGCATTCGCCTGTTCAGTGCCAGCCGGGCCTTGGCCATCGCCGGCTGGATGGCCGGACTCGAACCGGTGCGTCTGCGTATTGGTGCCTCCTCGCTGTTGCTTGAGGCGAGCCTGGAGAATTGCTGGCTGCTTGGCGCCGTGGATCAGGCCGAAGCCGACGCCGCCAGCAAGGCCTTCGAGGCGTCCCGAGCCGAGGCCCACGGGATGCAGTTCATTGCCGTGCAAAGCGATCCTGATTCGGAGCGTTTCGATGGTTTCTGGCTGCTGCGTGACTTGCCGGAACTCTGAGTGGCTGAAGCCCTCGAACCCCCATTCGATCGGCCCGATCTGGGCTTCAACAACCTGCCGGGCTGGACCTGGGTCGGCACCTACGGCGGCACCTTTCTGCAGGCCGACCTGCTAGCGGATTTCGAACATGCTTTCTTCACACGCCAGTGGGCGGGGCGTGGTCCTCGAGAGCTGTCAGCAGCGATCAGCGCCGGCGTGAGCGTGCACCGGACCCGCCAGATCCACAGTGCTGTGGTGCTGGGGTCGGATCAGGCCAGCGCAGAGCCCTGGCCGGAGGCCGATGGCCTGTTCAGCTTGGGCGGCGGCGAAAGTGTGTGGGTTTGTGGCGCGGATTGCACGCCGGTGCTGATGGCCGATCCAGTCAGCGGACGGGTGGCGGCCTGCCACACAGGCTGGCGAGGAGTGGCGGGGCGCATTCTTCCCGAGGCGATTCGTCACCTGGAGAGCTTCGGCAGTCGTCGTCAGGATCTTCTGGTGGCCCTCGGTCCGGCGATCAGTGGCTCCGCCTATCAGGTGCAGGCGGATGTGGCCCTGCAGGTGGCAAGAAGCCTGGAGCGGCAAGCGTCCTCCGATCCTCTGGCCGTGTTGGCGCGCGCTGGGGCCCTGCTGGAGGATCCAGAACCCGGCCGCTACCGCCTGGACATCCGAGCGGCGACCCTTGGCCAACTGCAGTTCGAAGGTCTGCTGGAGTCCCAGATCACGGTCTGCCCTCTTTGCACCGTGGCGGAAGCACTCCTGTTCCATTCCTGGCGCCGCGACCAGGTCAAAGCGGTGCAATGGAGTGGCATTGTCTCCCAAGGCTGATCACCCCAAGGCTGATCATTCGAAGTGGGCGATGTTTGATGCGGAGTATTCATTTCCGAACATCGCTCCGAAGCGTTGCCTGCGTTCTGATCATGCAGTGCTGCAGCCGTCATGCATGCGCTGGCTGCATTGACGCGTTGTTTTGACTTGTTGCACTGTTTGGATCATGCCCACTGGGATCGCTGGGATCACTTGAGCAGGCCGGGAAATCATTGCGAAAACTTGCCAGATGGACGACTGCCTTATACAATAAAGTTTATGCGTCAACTGAAACAACATGCTTACCGGTAACGATCTGCTCGCTAAAGTCAAAGAGTTGGGGGACGTGGGCAAATCTGATATTGTTCGCGCCTGTGGCTATGTCTCAGCTAAGAAAGATGGCAGTGAGCGCCTGAACTTCACCGCCTTCTATGAAGCACTCCTCAACGCCAAAGGTGTGGATTTTGGTCTTGGCTCCAAGGTCGGCAAGGGGGGACGCAAGCTCAGCTTCACCACCAAAATTCAGTTCAATGGCAATTTGATGGTAGGCAAGGCCTACACCAGCTTGCTGGATCTCAAGCCAGGCGATGAATTTGAAATCAAACTAGGTCGCAAGCAGATTCGCCTGGTCCCCTTTGGCGCTGAAGAAGAAGACGAGTGAGCACAAGAGCTTCTGCCACCTTGATCCCGTCGATCGCCGCCGAAAGAATGCCGCCGGCATAGCCAGCTCCTTCGCCGGCGGGATAGAGCCCCAGGGTATTCAGGCTCTCCAGGTTCTCCCCGCGGGGAATCCTCACGGGAGAGGAGGTACGTGTCTCCACTCCCGTGAGCAGGGCGTCAGCCCTGCTGAAGCCAGGAATGCTGCGCTCAAACGCTGGCAATGCTTCGCGGATGGCCTCGGTCACAAAGTCGGGCAGGCAATCACCCAGATCGGCTGAGATCACCCCCGGCTCATAGGAGGGTTGTGGAACAAGCTGATGTGATGGTTCTGGCCTGAGCTTGGGTTTCGACCCAAACGTTTCGTTTGTCTGTTTGTCGTTTGTCTGTTTGGCTTTGTTCTGTTTTCCTACGGTCTGCTTGCCCAGAAAATCACCAACTCTTTGGTACGGGGCCCGATAGCTGTTACCGCCGAGAGCGAAGGCTCTGGCTTCCCAGTGACGCTGGAACGCCACCCCTGCCAGGGGATCCCCAGGCCCAGAGCCGAATGGAGCCAGGTCACTGAGCTCCAGCCCCACAACGATGCCGCTGTTGGCATTGCGCTCATTGCGTGAATGCTGACTCATGCCGTTGGTCACCACATGGCCTGCTTCGGAGGCGGCGGCCACCACCAGGCCCCCTGGGCACATGCAGAAGCTGTAGACGGTTCGTCCATTGCGGCAGTGATGGACAAGCTTGTACTCGGCAGCGGCCAGACGTGGATGGCCGGCGAAGGCCCCCCAGCGAGCCTGGTCGACCATCGGTTGGGGATGCTCGATCCGCAGCCCGATCGAAAACTCCTTGGCTTCGATGGCCACACCCTGGCGGTGCAGCATGGCGAAAGTGTCGCGGGCGCTATGACCGACGGCCAGCACAACCTGATCGGCTGGCAAGACCTGGCCATCAGCCAGGCGCACCCCCACCACACGCTGGAGCTCCGATTGGGTGCCAGAGTCGGTCGCCATTACGGTCTCGAGTTGCTCGACCTTGCACTGAAAGCGGATTTCGCCACCCAGGGCTTCGATCCGGGAGCGCAGCCCCCGCACCACGGTGGCCAGCTTGAAGGTGCCGATGTGGGGGCGATGCAGGCTGAGGATGTCGGGGTTGGCACCACAGGCCACCAACTCCTCCAGCACCTTGCGGCCATGGTGCTGGGGATCGCGCACCTGGCTGTAGAGCTTTCCATCCGAGAAAGTACCGGCTCCACCCTCGCCGAACTGCACGTTGGATTCGGGGTCGAACGGCTGCTTTCCTTGCCAGAATCCGAAGGTGTCGGCGCTGCGCTCCTTCACCGGCTTGCCACGCTCCAGCAGCAGGGGGCGGAAGCCCATCTGGGCCAACAGCAGGGCAGCAAAGTAGCCGCAGGGCCCAGCCCCGATCACGATCGGCCGCAGGGCGTTGCCGCCGTCTTGCGCCGTGGCATGGCCCACGAACCGGTAGGTCGTGTCCGGACTGGGCTTGAGCTGGGGGTCGCGGCGAAAGCGCTTCAGGATTCGATCTGGATCGCGCAGCTCGAGATCCAGGCTGTAGCTGAATTGAATGGCCTCACGCTTGCGGGCGTCGACGCTGCGCTTCACCACGCGCAGATCGACCAGGTCTTCACTGGGAATTCCGAGGCGCTTCAGCACCCCTTGACGCAGATCGCCATCGCTGTGATCAAGTGGCAGCTTGAGTTCGCTCAGCCGGAGCACGCTGCCTGCCCGTCAAGGGATGTCACTTCTCGACCATTTCAGCAGCTCGCCCTCGGATCCGCTTGCCCACTGCCAAGCTTGGGGACCTTGAAGCGGCTCGGTGGTGCGATCTCCATGGGTTTGAGCCATTGCCCTCTCTGCGTCGCGTTGGCTGTGTTCAGCGTTGTTCGCTACAGCGCGTATGCGGTCCTGGTTTGGCAACTGGCTCAAGTGAGCCCACAAGCGGACTCCCCGGGCCCGGGTGGCGCGGCTCCCCGTTTCGTTCAGCCTTCCGCCTGTTGAACGGCGGGTGCGAGCGGTGTCAGGCGGATCTCTCCGGTTGGCGAGAGGCCAGGGGATAGGTCCAGGCGGCTGCCGGCGCCTTTGACAGCCAGCGGCGAGCCACTTCCAAGGGCTTTGAGGGCAGCACAAAGCTCAAGTTGAGGAGCCTTTGGATCCAGCCAGCTCAGCTGCCAACGGCCGTCATCGCCTCCAACCTGGGCGCTCAGAACGGCCAATTGACCGGTGTCGTAACCGGCCGCTTCAACCAGGCCTGGTTCAAAGCCAAAACGGGCCTGGAAAGCCTTCGCAAAGCGGCTCCAGCCAGCTCCCTGGCTGAGCGGTTCAACTCCCAGCTGGGCCGTCGCCAGCGGCTCCTTGACGGGAAAGGGCCAGACCAGGGTCAAGTTGGCGGGCCATTGGGCGCTGAGTACGGCCTTGGCCAGAGCACCCCCTGGAGCTGCCATCACGGCCAGGGACTGGGGCTTGTACCAATCCACATCCTCACTCAGCTGTTCGATCGCTTCCTTGTCGGTTTTGGGGACGGCGAGGGGAGCGTTTGTGGGACCCACCACCCATCCGCCGCCTCCTGCGAGCGTCTCGGTGAAGCGATCGGCCAGGGCCTTTTGTTCGACGCTGCCGTCATGGATGATCATCACCTTCGCTTTCTCCTGCTCAAGCAGACCCCGGGCCAATCGGTCTGCTTCCAGGCTCCGGGCCGGCGACACGGGCCAGAGCCAATCGGCCCCGAGCTGGCCGGGCAGTCGTTGGAGTGAGTCACCGCGCTGCAGCGGAAACAGCACGTTGATCCTTCTGTCTTGGGCCAGCAGGCCGTAGGGAAGCATCGAGACGGCCGCCGGTGCCACCAACAGTTTCGGGGTGGTTCTGCCCTCGAACAGCGGTCTGGGATCCTGATCTACCGGCAACCATCCCAGTTCTGTTGACGGGGTTCTGGCGTCACACGCTCTGGCTTCATCCATGGCCAGCGCGTACCCGCGCAGAAGCCCATGATTGCCCTTGGCCACCGGCCCGTTGGCGGGAAGGAGCACTAGCACCTGGGCACTGAGAGCGCCGCTGGCCACCAGGGCTTGCACCCCGACCAAGCTGGCGGCCAACCCCCAGACCCCCGGCCGGGCTGCCCAGGGCTTGGTCCCCGTTTCAACGGTGCTGGGACTGGGAGCATCCCCGCCTGTGGTCATGGTCTGTCGCAACCTGTCTTGGCAGGGTAGAGGGGCGGCTATCGGCCGTTTCGGTAGCCAAGGCCTGCTCGGCTCATGGCTGTGACTCATCCGTGGGGCTGCTCTGCTCGCTCTGCCCCTGCGTCGGCTCTGGGCTTGCTTGGGGCGGTTCGGGCAGAAGCTGGGTCAACAACCCGGCTGCCAGCAGCAGACCACCCAGCGCCAGGGCCAGAGTGCGGTTGGCAGCGGCCTCACCCTGCAGCCAAACCCCTGCGGAGAGAAAGGCCCCACCCAGAAGCAGGCTTGGCACCAGCACGATGCCTTTGGCCGTGCGATTCAGACTCATTCCTGTCTCGTTTGGGTTGTCAGCTCTGCTGGGCTGGGGTCGGGGCAGGCCATCGGTGCCGCCTCAGCAGAGAGGCGCCTGGCCAGGCCAGCTCCCACCAGGCCTGAACCGAGATCATCTCCGCTGGAGAGAAGGGTCACCTGGGAGATCAACACACCCGACTCTGAGCCCAGCGGACGAAGGTTGACCCGGGCTTGGCGTGGCAACCGTTGTCGCAACCACTCAGCGGCAGCCTGGGAATCAGCGGGATCGACGGCGATGCAACCCAGGCGCACCGGGTAGCTGCGGTTCTGATCTCCGACTTGCAACAGGTTTCCGCTCCGGACTTGCAGGACCTCGGCGGCAGCCACCACCGCAACCTGGCCCAATAAAACAAGCAAAGCCATGGCCAGCCCCAGGCCCAGTCTCAGGATCTGGGCGATTGAACGGGATCGTGTGCTTGGCGGAGAGGAGGGCGTCAGAGCTTGGCGCCACAGCTGGGACAGTAGAGATGGGCGCTGACGGTGCTCGATCCACAGGACCCGCACGCGCGGGTGGTGTCGATCGCGAGTTCTGGATGGCTGGGCAGCCCGACCATCTGGGCGTTGCTGGCGCCAGGCGGGACCATTGGATAGCAGTTCTCGTTGCGGCGAACCCGTACGTCGATCACAGCGGGACCTGGATGGGCGAAGGCTTCAGCCAGTTGTTCCTTAAGCCTGGAGCGCTCGGTGATCAGAACTCCCCGGACGCCGAAAGCTTCGGCTAAGGCGGGGAAATTTGGCATGCCTGCCACCATTTCAGAAGCGGAATAGCGTTCGCCGTAGAAACTTTCCTGCCATTGGCGCACCATCCCCTGCCAGCCGTTGTTGATGATCACGACCTTCACCGGCAGCTGATATTGCGACAGGGTGCCGAGCTCCTGAATGTTCATCAGGATGCTGGCATCGCCCGCCACACAGATCACCGCCTCACCGGGATGGGCCACCTGCACGCCAAGGGCTGCCGGCAGGCCAAATCCCATCGTGCCCAGACCGGCGCTGCTGATCCAATGGCGCGGAGGGTTATTGAGGTACTGGGCCGCCCACATCTGGTGCTGGCCGACATCGGTGGTGACGAAAGCCTCCGGTGCCAGCTGCCGCAAACTGATCAGAACTTCCTGAGGAGCGATGGCGCCCTTTTCTTCGGGCACATTCAGGGGGTAATGCTGTTTCCAGCTCTCAATTCTCTCTAGCCAGGCCCTGGTGCGCTGAGAGTCCGGTTCATGGGCTGAGGCTGCCAACAGGGCCTCAAGGGCCAGGCGCACGTCCGAAACGATCGGTACCTCGGGAAGGCGCACCTTGCCCACTTCGGCGGCATCGATGTCGATGTGGATCACCTGGGCGCGAGGCGCAAAACTGTCGATGCGGCCAGTGACGCGGTCATCGAAGCGGGCACCGGCGGCGATCAGCAGGTCGCACTCGGTGACGGCGAAGTTGGCGTAGGCCGTGCCGTGCATGCCCAGCATGCCCACGGCCAGGGGATGGCGTTCGTCGAAGGAGCCTTTGCCCATCAAGGTGGTGGTGACAGGCAGCTCAAAGCGTTCAGCCAGCCGCTTCACCGCTTCGTGGGCGCCAGAACTGATCGCGCCGCCGCCGACGTACAACAACGGCCGCCTGGCGTTTCGGATGAGCTCAAGTGCTTGGTCAATGACCTGGGGCCTGGGTGGAGCTGCCAGCTGATAGCCCTTCGGAATCACGCTGCCCGGTTCGACGGGCTCATAGGCAAAGACTTCGAGACCCACATCCTTGGGGACATCGATCAGAACCGGACCGGGCCGGCCGGTGGAGGCGATCAGAAACGCCTCAGCAACAATCCGACCGATCTGGGCTGGATCGCGCACCACCCAGGAATGCTTCACGATCGGCAGAGTGATGCCGAAGATGTCGGTTTCCTGGAAGGCATCGGTGCCGATCGAGGCGCGGCTCACCTGGCCGGTGATCACGACTATCGGCACCGAATCCATCTGGGCGGTGGCGATGCCCGTGACCAGATTGGTGGCGCCGGGGCCTGAGGTTCCGAAACACACCCCCACCCGGCCGGTGGAGCGGGCGTAGGCATCGGCAGCATGGGTGCCACCTTGCTCGTGGCGCACCAAGATGTGCTTGAGCCAGCCCTTGGCTTCGGCCTGATGCAGGGCGTCGTAAATGGGCAGGATGGCGCCGCCCGGATAGCCAAAAATGTGCTGAACGTCGTGACGATGCAGGGCATCCATCAGGGCTTCGGCGCCGCTCATGGTCACCGGCAAGGGATGGACCGCTGCTTGGACTTCAGCAGCCTGATCAGCTTCCGACTGCGTGACGGAAACTTGGCTTGTGGTGGGAACGGACGTGAGGGTCACGGCAGCAGGGACGCACTCATCTAGAGAGCTAACATTAAGGTCTGGGTGGACGTTAGCGGCAGCTCTTGACCATGCACCGCAAGATATCTCCAGGATCGAGTGAGCGGTTGTGCCGGCTTAGAGGAGGCCAAGGGCATGCAGAGGGCCTTGGCCGCTGATCAGTTCAAGCAGAAAAGCCGAGAAGCCAAGCATCGCCAGCCGCCCATTCCAGACCTCGGAGCTGTTGTTCCAGCCCCAGACCCACTTCTCCTGGGGGTAGAGCTTGACCTTGGTGGGGAGCTTGGCAGCTTGATCGAGGTTGACCTCCGGTCCAGCGAGGGCGGTTTCGACCAGATCGGCCAGGCCTTTGATGAAGGTGGGGTAGGTATCGAGGGCCGGGACCCGGCGGAAATTCTGAATTCCAGCTTCCGTCGCGATCTCCCGGTACTCGATGTCGATTTCCTCGAGGGTTTCGATGTGCTCGCTCACGAAACTGATCGGGATCACCACCAGTTCCTTGACGCCCTCGCCACCAAGGCGGACCAGGGCTTCGTCGGTATAGGGCTTGAGCCACTCCACCGGACCGACCCGGCTTTGATAAGCGAGGGTGTGGGGATTGTGATGGCCGAGCTGACGCTCCAGCTCGGCCATCACCAGGGCGGTCGAGGCTTCGATGTGCTGCTGGTAGGGATCGCCCGCTTCCTCCACATAGCTCTTGGGAACGCCATGGGCACTGAAAAAGACATGGGCCGTAGGGGGGTCGTTGCAGGCCCTCAGTTCGGTGGCGGCCAGTTCGGCCAGGGCCTGCACATAACCGGGGTGGTCGTACCAGGTGCGGATGCAGCGGATCGGCAGCCGATTGAATTCCGGGTCGGCCTGGCGGAGGCGTTGCAACTCCCGGAAGCTGGAGCCGCTGGTGCTGATCGAGAAGTGGGGATAGAGGGGAAGCACCACCACCTCATCAACGGCATCAGCCTTGAGATCGGCAACAGCAGACTCCGTGAACGGATGCCAGTAGCGCATGGCCACGTAAGTGGTGGCCTGGACGTGGCGTTGGCGCAGTTCGCTCTGGAGTTCGCGCGCTTGCTGCTCGGTGATGCGTCGCAGGGGAGAGCCCCCACCGATCGAGCGGTAGGCCTCCTGTGACTTGCCGCTGCGCAGGGTGCTGATCAGCCAGGCCAGAGGCCTTTGTAGGGCTGGTATCGGCAGGCGAATGATCTCCGGATCCGAAAACAGGTTGTAAAGGAACGGGCCGACATCTTCAATTCGCTCCGGCCCACCGAGGTTCAGCAGCACCACGCCGACCCTGGCCATGCCCGAACGACTCCTTCATTAGCGCTGAGCGTAACGCCGCCCGCCGACCCCTGGCCGCCCCTGGCCTGGATCGATAGGGTCGGCCGTGCCCCGGCAACGGCTTTGGACCAGGTTGCGCTTGATTCGGAACTGAGGCGGCACAACGACTTGCTGGCCGCCAGTGGGGTGTCCCTGCGGCTCGAGCGGCGTGGCCAGCGTCTGGTGCTGCGGGGCCCCTTGCCGTGCAGGCGTGGTGGTGGCAACTTTCCCGTCCAGCGGATCAGTCTCGGCTTACCCGCCACTGCGGCAGGCCTCACCCAGGCCCGCCGCGACCTGCGCCGCCTGCAGCAGCAGCTTCAGCAGCAGCGCTTCGACTGGCAGGCCTGGAGCCATCCGAGCAGCCCGCCCACGTCGGAGCCATCCACGGTTTCAACTGCGGCTTCAACTGCGGCGGTGCTCGAGCATTTCGAGGCCAGCTTCTTTGCTGACCCACGCCGCCGCCGCCATCCGTCCGGCAGCCGCTCCACCTGGCAGGGGGCCTACCTCCCGTACCTGAGACGGTTGCTGGCGGCAGCCACCCGTCAGCACCGGCAACTCGACCCCGATCTCTTCCTTCAGGTGTTGGAGAGCTATCCGGCGGCCAGCCGCAGCCGGCAGCAATGCGGCACCGCCCTGGCCGCCCTTGGCCGCCAACTGGGACTCTCCCTCGCCGAGGACTGGGGGGAACGCTCCGGTGGCTACGGGCTCCATCAAGCCCAGTTCCGCCAGCTGCCCAGCGATGACGACGTCCAGGCGCATGTGGCCCGGATCCCCAACCCTGCCTGGCGGCTGGCCTATGGCTTGATGGCGACCTATGGCCTGCGCAACCACGAGGTGTTTTTCTGCGATCTCTCCCCCCTGGCGCCAGGCGGCGACCGCGTACTGCGGGTGCTGCCCACCAGCAAGACCGGTGAACATCAGGTCTGGCCCTTCCATCCCGAATGGGTGGAGCTTTTCGAATTGCCGAAACTGGTGGAAGCAGCCGGTGCCCTGCCGGCGGTGCGTACCGATCTGACCCGCACCACCCTCCAGCAGGTGGGCCGCCGGGTGGCCGAGCAGTTCCGCCGCTACGACCTGCCGATCACCCCCTACGACCTTCGCCACGCCTGGGCCGTGCGCACGATCCACATCGGCCTGCCTGACACCGTGGCGGCCCGGATGATGGGTCACTCCGTGACGATTCACACCCGCACCTACCACCACTGGATCACCCGTCGCGACCAGCAACAGGCGGTGGATGCGGCCCTGGCCAGGCGCCGAGTGGCCTGAGTCGGCCAGAGTGCAACCAGCCCATCCCCGTTTGAATTCCATGGCTGACCACAATTCCGCCGTCGCTGGACTCGATCGCCAGGCCGCCGAGCTCGGCCCGGGTGGGGTACTGGCACCCGAGCCGGATGCCGAGGGCTACCGGCGGCGGATGGAGCGCCGCAAGGAGGTGCAGCAGCAGCGCGTGGGGGAGCGCAATCTTGAGCAGGGGCTTGTGCTGGTGTTCACCGGCGATGGCAAGGGCAAGACAACGGCAGCCCTTGGTCTGGTGTTGCGCACCCTCGGCCATGGCGAGCGGGTGGCCGTCGTCCAGTTCATCAAGGGCGGCTGGCAGCCGGGAGAGGCCAAAGCCCTGGAGATCTTCGGCGATGCCCTGGTCTGGCAGTCGCTGGGGGAAGGCTTCACCTGGGAAACCCAGAACCGCGACAGGGACCGGCAATTAGTCCAGGAGGCCTGGCAGCAGTCGCTGCTCCATCTGGCCGATGGCCAACGCAAGCTGGTGGTGCTCGATGAAATCAACGTGGCCCTGAAACTGGGCTACCTGGAGCTTGATCAGGTGCTTGGAGGCCTGGACCGGCGCCCTGAGCTCACCCATGTGGCCTTGACCGGTCGTGGGGCGCCGCCGGCCCTGCTGGAGCGTGCCGACCTGGTCACGGAGATGCGGCTGGTGCGCCACCCATTCCGCGAGAAGGGGATCAAAGCGCAGGTCGGTATCGAGTATTGAGCCGGAGCGTTGCTACTGTTCGGCCGTTTGAACGAGCCGAGCGCTGAACCCGATGGCTTATCGGCGAGTCCTCCTCAAGCTCAGCGGCGAAGCGTTGATGGGAGATCAGGGCTACGGCATCGATCCGGCCATCGTGCAGTCGATTGCCAGCGATGTGGCTGAGGTTGTTGCCTCTGGCACCCAGTTGGCCATCGTGGTGGGTGGAGGCAACATCTTCCGCGGCCTTAAAGGTTCGGCCGCCGGCATGGAGCGTGCCACGGCTGATTACGTGGGCATGCTGGCCACAGTCATGAACGCGATCACCCTGCAAGATGCCCTGGAGCGCGTGGGTGTGGCCACCCGGGTGCAGACCGCCATCGACATGCAGGAGTTGGCGGAGCCCTACATCCGTCGTCGGGCCATTCGCCACCTGGAGAAGGGCCGTGTGGTGGTGTTCGGGGCTGGTTGCGGCAACCCCTTCTTCACCACCGACACCGCAGCAGCGTTGAGGGCCGCCGAAATCAACGCCGATGTGGTGTTCAAAGCCACCAAGGTGGATGGCGTCTACGACCGGGACCCGGCCCATCACCCGGATGCCGTCCGTTACGACACCCTCACCTTTCAGGATGTGCTCAGCGGTGAGTTGGCTGTCATGGACAGCACAGCCATCGCCCTCTGCAAGGACAACTCCATCCCGATCGTTGTTTTCGATCTGTTCGGTCAGGGCAATATCGGCAGGGCGGTCGCCGGCGAGCCGATCGGCACCAGCATCACTCCCGCCGGCTAGCTCCGGCTTTCTCCCCATTGCAACGTCATGGACATGGATATCGAAGCGAGCATGCGCAAGTCGGTGGAAGCCACCCAGCGCACCTTCAACACAATCCGCACGGGCCGTGCCAACCCTTCCCTGCTCGACAAGCTCTCGGTCGAGTATTACGGCGCCGAAACACCTTTGCGTTCCCTGGCTACACTTTCGACCCCAGATTCCCAGACCATCCAGATCCAGCCGTTCGATAGTGGTTCGATGGCCCTGATTGAAAAGGCCATCGCCATGAGTGATCTGGGGCTCACGCCCAACAACGACGGCAAGGTCATCCGGATCAACATTCCGCCTTTGACCGAAGATCGCCGCAAAGAGTTCTGCAAACTTGCCTCCAAGTACGCCGAAGAGGGAAAGGTGTCCTTGCGCAACATTCGTCGTGAGGCGATCGACCAGATCAAGAAACAGGAAAAGGACGGTGACCTCTCCGAGGATCAAAGCCGCGATGAACAGGAGAAGGTGCAGAAGATCACCGACCGCACCATCGCCGAACTCGAGAAGCATCTCAGTGAGAAGGAACGCGACATTCTCAAAGTTTGAGCCAGCTTGACGCCGATGTGATCGTCGTTGGGGCTGGTGTCGCCGGCTCAGCGGCGGCCTATCACCTGGCGGCCCGGGGCCGCCAGGTGAAGCTGCTTGAAGCCCTCCGCCAACCCCGCGGCAAGCCCTGCGGCGGTGGCATGGCCGCGTCAGTGCAGAAGTGGTTCCCCTTCGATCTTCGCCCTGCTGTCGATCAGGTGATCGACCAGGTGCGCTTCACCTGGTGCCTGGAGGATCCCGTGGTGGCGGAACTTCCTGGCGAATCACCGTTCTGGATCGTGCGCCGTTCCGTGCTGGATCCCTTTCTGGCGGCCAAAGCCGTGGCGGCTGGTGCCGATCTACTCGAGGGCACGCCGGTGGTGTCGATCGAGCCGAGCGGCGAGCACTGGCGCGTGCGGACCGAGCAGGGCAGCACCCTGCTCGCCCGTGCCGTGGTGATCGCCGACGGGGCCCGCAGTCGCTTCAACGCTCCACTGGGCCTCGGAGCCCTCAAGCCCCGCTACGCCTCCGCCCTTTCGGTGGAGGTGGAGGGAGTTGTTGCCGATCCCAACAGTGCTCGCTTTGAATTCGGACTGGTGCGCCATGGCTTCTGCTGGGCCTTTCCCCGTCAAGGCGGCTACAGCATCGGGGTCGGCACGTTCCTGGGACGCGATCTGGCCAATGCCGATGAGGTGATGGCTGCGCTGTTGCCCAGCCTCGGTTGCGCGGCTGACGCCGGTGTGCGCCGGTCCTGGCCCCTGCGGGTCTGGGATGGCCACCACCGACTGCACGGTCCTGGTGTGCTGGTCGTCGGTGATGCGGCCTCGCTCTGTGATCCCTTCCTGGCCGAGGGGCTCAGGCCTGCCCTGCTCAGTGGCACCAGAGCCGCTGCCTCCCTCGACGACTGGCTGTCGGGCGACGGGGCAGCCCTGGCGGGATACACCGGCACGATGCGGCGGGAATGGGGCCAGTCGATGGCCTGGGGACGACGGATCGCCCAGGTATTTTATCGGGTGCCGAAGCTCGGCTACCAACTGGGGATCAAGCGCCCCACCGCTCCCCGTCGCATCGCTCAGATCCTCTCCGGCGAGATGGGCTACGGCGATATTGCCCAGCGCGTGATCCGCCGCTTGTTGTTCAGCGCCTCAGGCAATCCTTGAGCTGCCGGAGGCGACTGTCGATCGAGCCGAGCAATTCGATCGCGAACATCGGGGCCTCCTGAACGGCAAACAGGAACTTCTCCCTGTTCATCACCAAGATCCGGCACGCGGTCAGGGCCTTGGCATCGCCGTAACGGCGGTGATCGGATGTCACCAGCGCCCCGGCTCCGAAGACATCGCCCGCTTCGATCTCCTCGTGGCCGGCATCGCCATTCCAGCTGAGCTGGACCCTGCCTTCTAAAACTCCGAACATGCAGGAGCCAGGTTCTCCAGCACTGAAAACCTTTTCCCCCGGCTCAAGCTGACGAACTTCGCCTTGATCGGCGAGGGCGCGCATGGTGTCGAGAGCGTTCACGGGCAGAACCGAGTGGAATCAGCAGACCAGTCTGGGGTAGCAGCGGGCAAAACAGGCTTAGCTGCTGGCAGCGGCGGAAACCGCCAACGGCGCACCCAGGCCACCGCGCACGTCTTCAGGAGCAAGACGGCCGTCGTGGTCGGTGTCGAGGGCATCGAAGACCGCATCGCTGCCCAGCCATTCTTCGCGGGTGATGCAACCATCACCATCGAAATCGTTGAGCAGAAAAATCTCCTGGGCGGCATGGGCGAAGGCCGCTTCACCCTCCAGCTCACCGAGGCGATGGGCCAGCTGGGCTTCGAGGGTTTCGATGGCCTTGCTGAAGCCGCGAATGCCCTCATCGAGTTTTTCGTGGGCCATGCGGTCCGCGGCCATGCGCTGCTCGAAATCGGAGGCCTTGAGCGTGAAACGGGGTTCCGTTGGGCCGGGATCGAAAGGATTCAGCCGGCGCTTCAGTTCCCCTTGCTGCTGGCGCAACTGGTCAAGCAGTTTGGGGGAGATGGTGAGCAGGTCGCAGCCGGCGAGTTCGACAATTTCCTCGGTATTACGAAAACTGGCCCCCATCACTTCGGTTTTGTAGCCGTGGGTCTTGAAGTAATTGAAGATCTGGGTCACCGAGATCACGCCAGGATCTTCAGGCCCGGGGTAGTGATCACGTCCGGTGTCGTTTTTGTACCAATCGAGGATGCGCCCCACAAAGGGGGAGATCAGGGTGACTTTGGCCTCAGCGCAGGCCACGGCCTGGGTGAAGCTGAACAGGAGGGTGAGATTGCAGTGAATCCCTTCGAGCTCAAGCTGCTCTGCAGCCTTGATGCCCTCCCAGGTGGAGGCGATCTTGATCAGGACACGATCCTTGCTGATGCCGGCCTCGTGATAGAGAGCGATCAGTTTGCGCGCCTTGGTGATGGAGGCAGCGGTGTCATAACTGAGCCTGGCGTCCACTTCGGTGGAGACCCGCCCAGGCACGATCTGCAGAATTTCCTTGCCGAAATTGACGCAGATTTCGTCGAGGGCTTCAAGCACCACCATCTCAGCTGGAGCATCGGGGCCCAGCAGGTCCCGTGAAGCCTTCAAGGAGCTGTCGATCAACCCCTGATAGAGGGGGATCTGGGCTGCCGCCAGTATCAGGGACGGGTTGGTGGTCGCGTCCTGGGGAGTGAATTGCTTGATGGCTTCGAGTTCGCCGGTGTCGGCGACCACCACGGTCATCCCGGCGAGTTGATCAAGCAAGTTGGCCATGGAGCGAAGCGTCTGTCGAGACTTCAACTTAACCAGGTTGGCGCTGGGCCATCTCCCGGGTGATCATCCCCGTACCTTCGGCTTGCTTGGCGGCACCTTCTCGATCACCAGGAGAGATTCAATGATTTCCCTGGCCGCCGGCATCGCCACGGTGGAGCCGTAGGCATTGCCCCCCTGGGGCTCGTCTACCACCACCAGAACCACGTAGCGTGGGTCATCGATCGGCAGGCTTGCCACGAAACTGCAGATCCTGGCTCCGGGGATGTAGACGCCATTGAGTGCCTTCTGGGCTGTGCCCGTCTTGCCGCCGATCCGATAACCCTCCACCTTGACGCCGTCGCCGCTGCTCGCCTCGACCACTGTTTCCATCCAGCCCATCACCTGACGGGTGACGGCGGGATCAAGCAGCTGGATCCCTTCGCCGGGACCGGCGGCTCCAGCCAAGGCATCGCCGGAGCGCAGACCACGGGTGATGTGAGGGCTGACCAGCTTGCCGTCGTTGGCGAGCATCCCGTGCAGCTGAAGCAACTTCAGGGGGGTCAGCGAAAAACCCTGACCGAAGGAGGCGGTGGCCGGTTCAATCGGCTGGCTGGTGAACTGTTGCCGGCTTTTGAGCTGCCCGGCCACGGCACCGGGTAGATCGGTGTCAGGCACGGTGTCGATCCCGATTCTCTCCAGCCATTGCCAGAAGTGGCTGGGTTTGACCTGCCGCATCGTCTGCACCATGGCCACGTTGCTGGACACCTGCAGGATGGTGGGAAAATCAATGACGCCATTGGCGCGCCGGTCATGGTTAAAGATCGGCCACCCTCCGATCATCAGGGAGCCGGAATCGTTAATCTTGTCGCTGGGCTTGACCGCCTTTTCCTGGAGAGCGATCGCCAGGTTGATCGGCTTGAACGTGGAGCCCGGTTCATAGAGATCCTGCACCGACCACTCCCGGAACAGGGCGGGTGAAAAGTCCCAGAAACGGTTCGGGTTGTAGGTGGGCGCCGAGGCCAGCGCCAGCATCTCGCCGTTGCGCACATCCATCACCATGGCGACTCCTCGCTTCGCTTTCCACTCCTTGAGCTGGCGGGTCAGCGCCTGGTAGGCCACCTGTTGCAGGCGGGTGTCGAGTGTCAGCTGCAGTCGCAGGTCGTCGGTGTAGAGCACTCCGGCCTCGAGGCCAGCGGGAAGCGGCGTGCCATCGGCCCCCCGTTTCATCGAGCGGGCGCTCTCCTGCCGCCACATCTCCTTGTCTCTGCTTTGTTCAAGGCCGGCCTGGGCGACCCGGTCCTGATTCAGGAAACCCACCACATTGGCGAACAACTGTCCCTGGGGGTAGATCCGCTGGGGGAACGCCTCAAGGTCGAGTCCACTGATCCCGAGGTCGCGGATTCGCTCGGCTGTCTCCCCGTCAAGGTCAGTGGCGAGCTTGATGCCGCTGCGCTGGCTTCCCATGGTTCGGGTGAGATCGGAAGCCGGCAGTGCCATAACTTCTGAGAGCTTCTCCGCCACGTCAAGGGCGCCGCGGATGGCGGTGGGATCGTCACCTGGAAAATTGAAGTAGCGGGGATGGGCCCACAGGGTGAAGCGCTCCTCATCAAGGGCCACCAACGTGCCCTGTCGATCGATGATCTGGCGCCGCTTGCCGATCGGACGCACCTGCTGGGTCTGGATCGCCCTGGCCCTGGCCTGAAGCTGGTCACCTTCCTTGACCTGCAGCCAGGCCAAACGGATCGACAGCCCCACCAAGGCTGTGGCCATTATCAGAAAAACAAGCACCAGCCGGGCCGCTGGAACCGGCTGGAAATGAATCACCCGGCGGTGTCGTGCCGCCTCTCGATGGCCCCGATCAGATTGCCCCCCCGGATGGCGACCCTGGCGGTGGAGGCGGGCCTTGGCCGGTGATGAACGTGTCAGCACCTCAATAGCCCGGACGGATCAAGGGAATGATCTGCTCCACTGTCTGCTCCGCAGAAGGTGCTACAGCCTGGAGCGAAACAGGCTGCGAGACCTCGATGGCCCTCTCGGGGACCGGGGGGAGATGGATCAGGTTTTTGATGGTGGTGGGAACGAGTTGACCCGGACGCCGCGCCATCGCCAGGTGGTGCTGCTCCAGCTGGGAGGTGGACTCCTGGAGGCGATGTTCGAGTGTCTGCGATGCCTCGAGCTGTTGAAAACTTTTGGTCCAGGCCCCCTGCCAGTGGAGCGTCAGAACGGAAAGGCCGATCATCGATCCACCCAGGGCCAGCAGGAGCCCATCGGCAACCCGGTGCAGGCCAGCCAGCACGGGGGCCTGCCTGGCCACCTTGCGTGCCGACATCGAGCCCTGGATCAAGTCAAGAGAACGCCGATGGCCGGAGCGTGGGGACGACGAGGCAGCAACCACTGAAACCTGAAAGGAGCCTGTGCAAGTGAACCATGCACCTAGAGGCTCAGCAAGGCACAGATCAGCTTCCCAGCAAGACCAGATTGCTGAAGGTGAGACCGTTCCATAGCGCGTGCATCCAGATGCAGGAGCTCAGCCGGCCGCTCGAGAGCCTCAGCCATCCCAGGGCCAAGCCGAGAACGAAGAGCGGCGAGAGCTCGCCGAGGCTGAGATGGGCCAGTCCGAAGATCGCACTGCTGAGCACCACGCCCCAGATCGGGCCAAGCTTGCGGGCCATGACCGGCAGCAACACCCCCCGGAAAATGGTTTCCTCAAACAGGGGAGCCAGCACGATCGCCGTGAAGGCAAAGCAGAAGAGTGTCCAGCCGCTGTCGCTGCGCAGCACGAGATCCAGCAAGGGATTGCTTCCGCCCGGGTCGCTCCAGACCAGCTGCTGCAGCCAGCCGGTCAGGCTGACCAAGGGCAACACGATCAGGAAGCCCTTGAACGCCTGAGCCAACGGCGGACCAGGCGGTCGCCAGCGGTATTGCAGCCAGCCCCCCTGGGGAGGCTCACCGTTGAGCATCAGTCTGAGAATGGCCAGGGGCGCCGCCATCAGTCCTAAGTAGAGAAGGAGCACCGTCAGCCCCTCGGCCAGGGGAGACCCGACCTGGAGCACGGCCAGCAGCCGGCTGATCAAGGGACTGATCAGCAGTGGGGTGACCAGGGCGCCCAGCAACACAAAACCGCCGGCGATCAGCAGGATCACATCGATCACCCCGAGCTGGGGGCCGAGCAAGGGGGGCAGTGGTGGGGTTTTGCCGCGCCAGCGCAACCAGCCTTCGCGAGCAATCAGAACCACACCGGCCAGCAGGGCCAGGGCTGGAACGAGGTTGATCCCGGCCAGTTGAAGCACGGCCCGCCCCTCCGCCTGGGGATTGGCGCAGCTGGACGGGGTTGCCCCAAGGGCCTGGCAGCTCAGCCTCTGCAGCAGCGGATCGGCGGGCAGTTGATCGGCAGGGATCGCTTGCCCCCCAGGGAGAACGGCAATCTCCAGCAGCCTTGTCGCCAGGGCGCGGCTGATCGGATCGCCGCTGTTGCGTAGCTCCTCGAGCACGGGCCTAGCCCGTTCGGGCTCGGTACTGTTGCGTTGCAAGAGGGCCCGCAGCAGCTGGTCACTGGCCGTGGCTTGCCGGTCGAGTTCTTGGAGAAGGGCTGCCTGCGGATTTTCTCCAATCAGCAAAGGGCGAAGCGATGGGGGCACCTGTGGCTCGGCCAGAGCCGCCAGCTCCAGCTGGCGGCGCATGAGATCGTTGCCGACCGATGGCCGCCCCAGGCTTTCCACCAGCCCATTGACCCAGAGCAGCACGCTCAAGGCCAAACAGACCATGGCCAGCCCCAGCTTCCAAGGCAACTTGCGTTGCCGATTTTCGCCTGGATTCAACCGTCCTTCCTCGATCGCTCGATTCTCACCCGGAGCCCTCCCATACGATGGCCACGTTTTCGGCCTTTGTTTCGTGCCCCTCAGGCTCCTGCTGGTCCGCCATGGACTGAGCAGCTTCAACCTTGAACGCCGGGTGCAGGGCCGTGACGATCTGTCGTCATTGAGCGACCAGGGCCGGGAGCAGGCCTTGGTCACAGGCGCGGCGCTGAAGCCCCTGACCATCACGGCGGCCTACAGCTCCCCACTCAGCCGGGCCCGGGATACGGCGGCCCTGCTGCTGGGCGCCCAGGCTGGCGGCCTCAGCGCCCAGCTCGAGGAGGGCCTGCTTGAGGTGGACTTCGAACCCTGGACCGGCCTGCTGAGCAGCGAACTCAAACAACGTTTTCCTGAGTCCTATCGGCTCTGGCTCCAGGCCCCTGACCAGCTTGAGCTCAGGCGCCACGACGGCAGCCCCTATCGGCCGATCGCCGAACTGATGCTTCAGGCAGGCCAGTGGCTGGAGAAGTTAAAGCGGCTCCATCCCCCCGGCGCCGCTGATCAAACCGTTCTCGTTGTGGCCCACAGCGCCATCTTGCGGTGCCTGTTGCTGAACCTGTTGGGGTTGCCTGCCAGCTGCTTTCAGCGCTTACGGATCGATAACTGCTCCCTTTCGGTCCTGAATCTGAGCGCCGCTGCTGGCGGCACTCCCGAGCTGCAGATTGAATCACTGAACAGCACGGCCCATCTCGGCCCGGCGTTGCCAGTCAAGGGTCCTGGTCCGCGGTTGCTGCTGGTGCGCCACGGCGAGACCGAATGGAATCGCCAGGGCCGCTTCCAGGGCCAGATCGATATTCCGCTCAATAGCCAAGGTTTTGTCCAGGCGGAGGCGGCTGGCCGCTGCCTGGCCGCTGTGCCGATCCAGCGCGCCTACGCCAGTTCAATGGCCCGCCCCCGTCAGACCGCCGAATGCATCCTGGCCGGGCGCTCCGACATCCCGCTCACCTGCCTGAAGGGACTGGTGGAAATTGGCCATGGCCTTTGGGAAGGGCAACTGGAAGCCGAGATCCAGGCGGGTTGGCCCGAGTTGCTGAACTCCTGGAAGCTCGCGCCCCACACGGTGCAGATGCCCGAGGGTGAAACGCTTCAGGATGTCTGGCACCGATCCGTCGCCAGCTTCGGGCGAATCGCCGCTGGCCTCGATGCCGATGAAACGGCCTTGGTCGTTGCCCATGATGCCGTCAATAAAACGATCCTCTGCGACCTCCTTGGCCTCGGCCCAGCGGCGATCTGGATGGTCAAGCAGGGCAACGGCGGGGTCAGCGTGATCGACTACCCGGCGCCCCTGCCATCTGGCGAGGAGAGCGGCCCGTTTGGCCAGCGGCAGCCGGTGGTGACCTGCCTGAATCTGACCACCCATCTCGGCGGTGTGCTCGATCAGACCGCAGCCGGGGCGCTCTGATGACGGCCTGTTTTCTTCAGGGCGTCCGCTTTCTGGAGGGTCCAGGCCATCGCTTGCGCCACGAGGATGTGCTCCTGGAGAACGGACGGCTGCAGGCCCTTGGGCCGGGGGCTGTGGCCGCAGCCGAAGCCCTGGGCTTGGCCCCACGTCCTGCCCTTGATTGGCTGTTGGCTCCGGCCCTGGTGGATCCACACAGCCTGTTGGAGCGGCCCGAGGACGGCACGGCCGAAACCCTCGAGAGCCTGGTGCACTCAGCCTCGGCTGCGGGTTACGGCACCGTGGCACTGCTGCCGCGCAGCCGCAGCTGGCGGGACCGGCCCGAGCGGCTGCAGCTGCGCTGTCCACCGCCGTTTCAGTTGCCGCTCTGGGGCGGCTTCAGCCTCGGTGGCTCCGGCCTTGACCTGGCCCCCCACGCCGAACTGATCGCCGCAGGCGCGATCGGCCTGGCCGACGACGACCAGTTGCCCCCTTTGGCCCTGGTTGAACGTGGATTACGGCTGGGCGAAGCGGCGGGGCGACCGGTGTTGCTCGCTCCGCGCGACCCTGCGCTGGCCATGGAAGGTTTCGTGCGCGAGGGGGTCGAAGCCCTCAGGGCCGGCTGGCCGCCCGATCCAACAATCAGCGAAACCCTGCCCCTGCAGAGCGTATTGGCCCTGAGCCAAACCCTCAGCGGCCAGGAACTCCGCCTGTGCAACCTCTCCACGGCCGCTGGCGTTGCCCTGCTGCGCGCTGGCAACGGCACGCTGCCGGCCAGTGTCTGCTGGTGGCATCTGGTGGCCGACAGTGGCCGGCTTGATCCCAGCGCCGAGGGTTGGCGACTGACCCCCTCCCTCGGCGGGCCTGCTGACCGCAGAGCCCTGGTGGCCGGGCTGGCCGATGGGGTGCTCAGCGCTGTGGCAGTCCATCACCTTCCCCTCGACGCCGAAGAACGGCTGCTGCCGATCGATCAGCGTCGTCCAGGTCTTGCCGGCCATCGCCACGTCCTGCCGTCTCTCTGGCAGGAGCTGGTGGTAGGCCACGGCTGGACGGTGGAGGCGCTTTGGGACGCCCTCTGTTGGGGCCCTGCCCGCTACCTGGGGTTGGCTGAGGAGTCGTTGGCGATCGGCGACCAGCGTTGGCTGCTGTTCGACCCCGGCCAGGTCTGGCAGCCGGCCTCCGACATCCATGGATCCCTGGCTGCCAATCAGCCGTTTGCTGACCAGTCGCTTACGGGGCAGGTGCTGGCGACGGGGTTGCTGCCGGAACTTTGGCGGGGGCTGGCGGGGTAAGCCCATCGCCTTCACCAAGCTCACCGGTGCGGTCGAGCGGCCAGAACCGGAAGAAGGCCCTGCCGATGATTTCCTTCTCAGGCAGAAAGGCACCCCCGGGCCAGAAACGGCCATCCCAGCTATTGGCGCGGTTGTCCCCCAAGGCCAGCACATGGCCCAGGGGGACCACTGTGTTCAGACTGCGGCAGGGTCCGATCCCCTGTTCATCGGTTTGGCAGAAATTCTGAACATAGGGTTCGCTCAGCGGCTGACCGTTGAGCCAGACCTGCCCCTGGGGATTGACTGTCACGCGGTCGCCGGCAATGGCCACGACCCGTTTGATGTAGGCGTCACAGGCGGGCGACTGGATGCCCGGGATCGAGCCCAGCAGCGGCAGGTTCACCAGCAGGCAGCGCAGCGGGCCTGCCTGGTGATCCACCCTGAGGGCAGGATCGAAATGGAATGGTGAATTGAACACCACAATTTCTCCGCGCTCAGGGTTGCGGCCGCGATAGCTGATCTTCTCGACCAGCAGCCGGTCTTGGATCTGAAGCCCCGGCAACATCGAGCCGGATGGAATGAAGCGGGCTTCAATCAGGAAATGGCGGATCCCAAGGGCCAGCGCCAGGGTGAACACCACACTGCGCCAGAAGGCCCAGGCACTCTCTTGGGGCCGGGGGTTGGTGGATTCTGATTTCTGTGGCGGCCCCAGAAGTGGTGACGGGGGATCCTCGGCAGTCAAAGCACCTATGGCGTCTGGATGGCAGGTCCTGGCTCGTGCGGCTGGACCAGACCTGAACCCTACGTGCTGAGCTCGGCGACCCCCTCCCTACCCTGGTGCGGATTGCAACGGCCCCATGGCAAGGCCCCGCTGGCAGACCCTGCGAAGCAACGGTGAGAGCCGGCTGGCTAGGCGCTGGGATCAGTTCGTCGCACTCTGGGCGAGCCTCAACCTGCTCTGGATCTGCTTCGACATCAGCTACGTGCCGCTGCGAACCTTCTGGCTGCAGCGCAACCTCTATCCCTTGCCATCGGTGCCTCTGGTGTTGCGGCTGCGTTGGCTGCCGAACATCACGCCGCTGTATGACCCCATCAAGGGGATCGAACCCCACCGCGAAACCCAGGCTTTCAGCGAACGCTTCAACGAACTCGATCAGGCCCTGACGGCCGGCTCCGCGGCGCCAGATCTGAGGCGCGCCCAGGTGGAACTCGCCCAGGAGATGATTGCCGAGAACCCTTTTCTGGCCTCGGGCGGCTCGGGCACCCTCGAGAAGATCAAGAACCGCTTACGGGACCGTGCTGACCTGGATTCCTCCAAGGAATCCGCCGCTGTCCTGCTCAGCGATGACTGGCTGGCCCAGAACCCCTGGCCCGAGGAACGGCAGTTCTGGCGCCAGCAAATCCTGCCCCTGGTGGCCACCAATTACTGGCGCTCGATCGATGAGAACGGCCGGCCCACCGACCACTTCTGGCGCGGCGATCTACTTCTTTTTCAGAGTGTCTTTCTGGTCGATATCCTGCTGCGGGTGATCCGCTCCAGGCGGCGATTGCCGGGGCTGAGCTGGGGTCAGGCCCTGTTGCGCCGCTGGACCGATCTGCCCCTGCTGCTGCCGTTCTGGCCCCTGCTGCGGGTGATTCCGGTGGTCGAGCGGTTGCAGACCAGTGGACTGGCCAATTTTGAGCCCCTGCGGGCCGTGGTCAGCCGTGTCGTGGTCGCCTTGCTGGCAGTGGAACTGTTCGAGGTGCTGGCGCTGCAATTGATGGATGGAGCCCAGGGCCTGATCCGTTCATCCCAATGGCCCGAGCGCATCCGGCGCTTGCCGAGCCACCAGAACGTGAACCTCAATGACGAGCGGGAGGTGGTGGAACTGACGCGGATCTGGGGCCCGTTGTTGCTGCGTCAGGTCGCTCCGCGCCTTGGCCCCGAACTGGAGGCCGTGCTCAGCCATTCTCTGCAACAAACCCTGCAGGGAATGGTGGTACCCCCTGGCCTTCGCCAGCTTCAGCCCCTGCTGCAGCTGGAGCTTGGCCTCTCCAAGCAATTGGCCAGCGGCGTGGTCCAGAGCCTGCTCGATCTTTCACGCAGCGCTGGGGATCGGATCCAGAAACCGGATAACCAGCAGATCGACCTGTTGGAGCGCGTTCTGGACCGCTTCTGGGAGGAACTGGCCGATTCCCTGGAGAACAGCGTGGCGCTTGAGCGCAGCCAGCAGCTGCTCTGCACGCTGCTGGAGGAACTCAAGCTGAACTACCTGGGCCAGATCAACCGCACCGGGATCAATGCCCTGATTCGAGAGCTGGATCAGCTGATGGTTCCGGCAGAAGCTTCACCAGGACCTGGGACCAGGCCAGAGGATCAAAGCCAAAGCCCACCAGCAGCGACGAGCCGTCTGAACTGATCAGGAAGGGTCTGCGGATCAGTTTGCCGTCAGCAGAGAGGGCGTCGATGGCCTGCTCAGGTTCCATCTCCTTAACGACCGCTGGCCCCAAAGCGCGGTAGCTCAACCCACTGGTGTTGAACAACCGCCGAGGCACAGGCAGCCGTTCCCAAGCCAAGGCAAGCTCGGCCCGTGAAGGCGGGGTCAGCGTGATATCAACCAGGCTGTAGGCGATCGCCTTTTGGTCGAGCCAGGCGATTGCCTTGCGGCAGGTTGAGCAGCGGGAGTAGCTGTAAAGCTTGAGGGGACCTGGGCTCAAGCTTTGCCGATCAGCGCCTTCAGCGCACCCACCAGGCTGTTGGAGCCCTTACCCACCGCCGCATCAGGGCGGGTGCGGACGCTGACATCACCGTTGACGGTGGTACGGCAGCTCAAGCGATAGCTCGCGGGCCGATCAGCCAAATAAACCTGCTCGACATCGCTGCGGGGGGAGAGGTTGCGGGCGCCATCAAGCACCTCCACCACGCAGGTGCCGCACTGGCCGAGGCCACCGCAGTTGTTGAAGTTGTTCACCCCTTTGTAGGGGTTGATGCCGGCATCGAGTGCCGCCTTGCGGAGGTTGGCTCCCTCAATGCATCCAACCTGCTGGCCTTCCTGTTCAAAACGGATGGTGGGCACGGACTGCGGAGGTACACGGCACCTCCAAACCTACCTGCCCGCGCGGTCGTTGAGGGCAGGTGTGCAAGGGTTCGTGGCGACGCTAAGGAGCAACCCAGCTGCCGCTGAGGCGACCGGATTACTGATGCCCGTGGACTAGGGCTGGCGATGGGGGAACGACTGTGTTCTCAAGCGTGAGCCGATCACTGACGACTCCGGCAATAGGAACGAAGAGGGCGAGGAAACCAATCAGCCCTCCAAACAACGAAGAACCGGTTTGCAACATCGAGCCCGGACTGAACGGGTCCTCTGAGGCTTCGCTGTCGTGATCCTTGGCGGGGTGAGGGAAGGCCTCGGAAGAATGTCGGGGCTGGTCGGAGTCCATGGACTGGGGTTAAGGAATACCCTCCCTGGAAGCTGAGACCGCCCTTGAAGAGCCGGAATCAGGTTGATCGGGAAGCAACGGGACGTCTCTGGCAGAAACCAACTGAGCAATTCAGCGGCACCGCCGTTAACAAACAGTCTTTTCAATTCTGACACCAAGTGGGCCTGCAGTTGTTCAGGCGGCGGGCCGGGACTGATCAAAGCCGTCGCGCTTGCTGCTGAGATCGGTGGGCGCTGCTTCCATGCGGTTCATCAAGGAACGGATCGCCTGGAGCTCTTCGAGAATGGAGCCCAACAACTGCTGGGTGGCCGTTGAAGGCGAATTGAGCACCTCCACGGTGACTTCCTTGATTCGCAGCACATCCCGCGCAAAGCGAGCCACTTCGTGGGGGTGGAACTGCAACGGTTCCTTCTGATCCGTGCGGTATTCCGGATTGAGGCGGCGGGGGTTGAAGGGGGGATTGAGGTTGCGCGGATCGGTGTTGGTGTAGCGGTACACCGAGGCGCGAGAACGGTTCAGGGCGCTCTGAACGTCGTCGATGCCGATCAGGTGCTCCTCTGGCGTGGCCGATTCGCCGCCTGGGAGGCCGATCAACGGCGGGCTGATCTGGCCGGGCATGGAAGTGAACGGCTCAACCCTGTGGCCGGAAGGGGCGATCCCCCCGCTGGAACCATGGGGAGCCGCAGCCATGAGACTATCCTGAGACGAATGGGATTGATGAGTCGACCATAGCAGAAGTCTCCCGCTCCCTGGGGCCTCCGTCCAGACCTTCCTGGCTGCTTGTTTCGGTTGGCTGTGCGTCGGACGTCCTGCAACTAGGTGATAGGTTCCAACCCCTTTCGCCCGGCTAGTGAGATGCGTGTGACCCGCCTGATGCTGGTGACACTGCGCGACGATCCGGCCGAGGCTGACATCCCCTCCCACCGGCTGTTGTTGCGAGCCGGCTACACCCGCCGGATCTCCGCCGGTGTGTATGCCTATCTCCCCTTGCTCTGGCGGGTGCTGACCAAGATCAACGGCATCGTCCGCCAGGAAATGGACCGGATCGGTGCCCTGGAAACCCTGCTGCCCCAGCTCCAGCCCGCCGACCTTTGGGAACGCAGCGGCCGCTGGCAGGGCTACACCGCCGGCGAGGGGATCATGTTCCACCTGGTCGATCGCCAGGACCGCTCCATGGGGCTCGGCCCCACCCATGAAGAGGTGGTGACGGCCCTAGCCGCCGACCTGCTCCGTTCCTACCGGCAGCTGCCGGTCTGCCTTTATCAGATCCAGACCAAATTCCGCGACGAAATCCGCCCCCGTTTCGGGCTGATGCGTGCACGTGAATTCATCATGAAGGATGCCTATTCCTTCCATGCCGATGGGGCCAGCCTTGCCGCCACCTATCGGGAGATGGATCAGGCTTACCGGCGCATTTTCCAGCGCTGCGGTCTGAGGGCCGTGGCCGTTGAAGCCGACAGCGGCGCCATCGGTGGCAGCGCCAGCCAGGAGTTCATGGTGACCGCCGAGGTCGGCGAGGACCTGATCCTCTCCAGCGCCGATGGCCGTTATGCCGCCAACCAGGAACGGGCCGTTTCGCTCGAGAGCGAGGCGATCCCCCTGGAGCCTTCCAGACCCTTGGGCCCGTTTTCGACCCCGGCGCAGGGATCGATCGAGGCCCTCTGTCAGGGCCATGGCCTCGAGCCCAGCCAGATCGTCAAGGTGCTGCTGCTGCTGGCCCGTTTCGCCGGCCTGCCCCCCCAGCCGGTGCTGGTTTGCCTGCGCGGTGATCAACAGCTCAATGAGGTGAAGCTCAGAAATGCCCTGACCAGCCGTTTGGCCGGGTCAGGGCATCCCCTGATTGATCTCCAGCCCCTGACAGCCGACCAGGTGGCGGCCCAGGAGCTGGCTCCCCTGCCCTTCGGGTTTCTCGGGCCCCAGCTCAGCGATGGGGTTCTCGCCGCTGCCCGCGATTGGGCACCACGCTTCGAGCGGCTGGCCGATTCCAGCCTGGAGTGCCTCGGCGCGTTCGTCTGCGGCAGCAACCAGGACGGCAGCCACCAGTTGGTCGCCGGCTGGGATGCCCAAACGCCTTTGCCGGAGCTGGTTGATCTGCGTGCGGCCCAGCCCGGTGATCGCTGCCAGCACGACCCGGAGCAACGGCTGGTGGCCAGCCGCGGTATCGAGGTGGGCCATATCTTTCAGCTCGGCAGTAAGTACTCCGAAGCCCTGGAGGCTCGCTTCACGACCGAAGACGGCGTCGATGAACCGCTCGTGATGGGTTGTTATGGCATCGGTGTGTCCCGGTTAGCCCAGGCGGCGGTGGAGCAGCACCATGACGCTCAGGGCATCTGCTGGCCACTGGCCATCGCCCCCTTCGAGTTGATTGTTGTGATCGCCAATGCCCAGGACGGCGTGCAGCTGGCCCTGGCCGAGCAGCTCTATGCCGCGTTGGCGGCCGCGGGGATCGAGGTGCTGCTTGATGACCGTGCCGAGCGGGCCGGGGTGAAATTCAAGGATGCCGATCTGATCGGCATCCCCTGGCGCGTGGTCGTGGGCCGCGGGGCCGCCACAGGCATGGTGGAAGTGGTGGAACGCGCCGGTGGCGTTAAGCATGAGCTGGCTGCCGACGCCCTGTTGCCCTGGCTCGAGCCCCGGATCGAGGCTGGGCGCCGAGGGCTGCTCCCCGACGAGGAACCGGTCTGAGTGACCGGCGCTTCGATCCCCTGGAGAACAGCTCAGCCAAGCCTTAGGCCTGCCTAGATTGTCGAGGCATGGTGCTTCTAAAGTAGCCATTATCGAATTGAGGCGCTGATGGCCGCTGCGTGGGACCGTTGGGTCCAGTCCTGGTCGCTGCAAACACTCAGCGGAATCTTGGGTGAGCAGGTCCGTCGGTCGACGGCCCGCCTGATCGCCATCTGCCTCAGCCTCAGCCTGTTGCTCAGTGCCTGCGGCAGTCCGGCGGCGCCTCTGAGCGGCACCTACCTCGACGACACGATGGTGGTGGCCGAGGCCCTGCTGAGCACAATCGCGATTGCCGACGACGATCCCGCCAGGGCAGAGGCCGAAACATCCGCCCGCACCCTCGTCAAGGATTACGTCGCCTTCTACCGCCCCAGGGGCAAGGTCAACGGCCTGAGCTCGTTCACCACCATGCAGACCGCGATCAACTCCCTGGCCGGTCACTACACCAATTATCCGAACCGTCCCCTGCCCGAGGCCCTCAAGACCCGCGTGGCCAAGGAACTACGCAAAGCCGAAGCGAACGTGACCCGCGGCGCCTGAATGGCCCGCTGACTGAACAGTGCCAACGATCAGTCCGGCTCTTTGACGGAAGGGCCTTTGATCTGACAGGCTCCATCCTTGTGCTTAGAAGCGGCTTCGGGCCGCTGTGTCCTTGGCCAACGTTGTCGTCATCGGTGCACAGTGGGGCGACGAGGGGAAGGGCAAGATCACCGATCTCCTGAGCCGCTCCGCCGATGTGGTCGTGCGCTATCAGGGCGGCGTCAATGCCGGCCACACCATCGTCGTTGACGACAAGGTTCTCAAACTGCACCTGATTCCTTCTGGAATTCTTTATCCCGAAACGATCTGCCTGATCGGTTCAGGCACCGTGGTGGACCCCAAGGTGATGCTTGCCGAGCTCGATATGCTGCTCGCCTATGGCATCGCCATTGACGGGCTGAAACTGGCCTCCACGGCCCACGTCACCATGCCCTACCACCGCCTGCTCGATCAGGCGATGGAGCAGCGTCGTGGCGATAGACGCATCGGCACCACCGGCCGGGGCATCGGTCCCACCTATGCCGACAAAGCCGAGCGCAATGGCATCCGGGTGGTTGATCTGCTCGATGAAGAGCGGCTGCGCGATCGCCTCACTGCCCCCTTGGCGGAGAAGAACCAGCTGCTCGAGCAGATCTACGGCATCGAGCCGCTCGACTGCGAGGCCATGATCGCTGAATATGCGGGTTACGGGGCCAGGCTGGCTCCCCATGTGGTCGACTGCACCCGCACCATTCACCAGGCGGCGCGGGCCCGCAAAAACATCCTGTTTGAAGGGGCCCAGGGAACCCTGCTGGATCTCGACCACGGCACCTATCCCTATGTGACCTCCTCGAACCCAGTCTCGGGTGGTGCCTGCATCGGTGCCGGGGTCGGCCCGACGCTGATCGACCGCGTAATCGGTGTGGCCAAGGCCTACACCACCCGCGTTGGGGAAGGTCCCTTTCCCACCGAACTCGAAGGCAGCCTCAACGATCACCTCTGTGACCGGGGCCACGAATTCGGCACCACCACCGGGCGTCGCCGTCGTTGCGGTTGGTTTGATGGCGTGATCGGCCGCTACGCGGTGGAGGTCAACGGCCTCGACTGCCTGGCGATCACCAAGCTCGACGTGCTCGACGAACTTGATTCCATCCAGGTCTGCGTGGCCTATGAGCTCGATGGCGAGCGCATCGACCATTTCCCCAGCAGCGCCGAACTCTTTGCCCGCTGCAAGCCGATCTATGTCAGCCTGCCGGGTTGGCAGTCTTCAACGGCCGATTGTCGTCGCCTTGAGCAGCTTCCGGAAACGGCCATGGCCTATCTGCGATTCCTGGCTGAACTGATGGAAGTGCCGATCGCGATCGTGTCGCTTGGCGCCCACCGGGACCAGACCATCGTGGTGGAGGATCCGATCCACGGACCGAAGCGAGCCCTCCTCAATGCCTGAGATCAGCAAGGTTCTCGATGTCATCGGCATCGGCAATGCCATCGTCGATGTCCTCGTTCAGAGCGACGACCGTTTCCTCGAAGACCACCAACTCCACAAAGGCGCCATGGCCCTGGTGGATGAAGCCCAGGCCGAGCGGCTGTATGCCGCCATGGGTCCGGGTCTGGAAACGTCCGGTGGCTCGGCCGCCAACACCCTGGCCGGCATCGCCCAGCTCGGCGGCCAGGCGGCCTTCATCGGCCGCGTCCGCGACGACCAGCTCGGCGCGATCTTCGCCCACGACATTCGCGCCGTCGGCACCCGCTTCGACACGCCCGCTGCCAGCAGCGGACCCTCCACGGCCCGCTGCATGATCCTGGTCAGCCCCGATGCCCAGCGCACGATGTGCACCTACCTGGGGGCCTCGGTGGGGCTGGAGCCCCAAGACCTTGATCTGGAGCTTGTGGCCCAGGCCAAAGTGTTGTATCTGGAGGGCTACCTCTGGGACAGCGAAGCGGCCAAGCGCGCCTTCCTTGCCGCGGCCGAGGTGATGCGCCGCAGTGGTGGCCAGGTGGCCCTGAGCCTCTCGGATGCTTTTTGCGTCGAGCGCCACCGTCAGAGCTTTCTGGAGCTTGTCGACGGCCATGTCGATCTGCTCTTTGCCAATGAGGTCGAGATCATGGCCCTCTATGGCAGCTCCAGCTTCGAGGAGGCTCGCGAACATGTGCGGGGGCGCTGCCAGGTGGCCGTGCTGACCCGCAGCAAACGGGGATCGGTCGTGCTGCAGGGTTCAACCACCCTGGAGATCGAGCCTTACCGGCTCGGCCCACTGGTGGACACCACCGGGGCTGGCGATCTTTATGCCGCCGGTTTTCTCTTCGGCCACACCCGGGGTGACTCGCTGGAACGCTGCGGACAGCTGGGATCCCTCTGTGCCGGCCAGGTGATCACCCAGCTGGGACCGCGCCCCGCCATTTCTCTGCCTGACCTGGTCGCCGAGCACCTGGGCTGATCAGCCGCAGGCCCCCAGCCGGGCGATCAGATCTGGCAGCTCGAGTTGCTCGACGCCCTCCGGTTCCTCAGGCCGTTGCAGCAGCAGCAGCCTCAGCCCGAACCGGCGGCAAAGGGTGTGCCAGCACCGTTCGGTTGTGCCACCGGATTGGCGACACACAACGGCGGTGATGCCCCACTGGCGAATCAGGGCCGCTTCAAGAGCCAGCGGGGCCAGGCCCGCTCCTGTGCCGGGGCGATGACAGGCCAGATGGGCCTCCGGCAGCCCGGCGGCCCGTGCCTGCCGCAGACTCGCGGGGTTGGGCAGCAGGCGGGCAAAGCTCACGGCAGGGGCCACCAGGGCCAGGGCTTTGGGCAGATGGCGGGCACCGATGGCGAACAGCAGGCGCTCCCTCGCCAAGTCTAGGCAGGCCAGCTCCTCACAGCCCGCCAGCAGGGTGCAGTCGACGGCTTCGGCTTCAAGATTGGGGCGCAACAGACGCAGCAGCGGCTGGCCCAGGCTCCGGCAGGTGGCGGCCAGGTCGGAGCTGACCCGGCTGGCAAAGGGATGGCTGGCATCCACTACCCAACCAAACGGCTGCCCGCCCTGCGTCGCCTGGCGCAGCCGCGCGGCCATGGCCGCTGGTCCCGCCAGGCCTCCCACCTCCAGGCGCAGATCGGGGTGGGCGTCGTAGGCACGGCAGGCGCTGGCGCTCACCACAGCCACAGTCACGCCCCAGCCCCGCTCCAGCAACACCCTGGCCAGGGCGGGTCCCTCGCCGGTGCCGGCGATCAGCCAGAGCCGGCGTCGCTGCTGAGGATCAAGGCTGGGCATCAACGGGGCTGTTCAAGGGCAGGACTGTTCTGTTCAGCAGCAGCGTGCATCAGCGGGATCGTGCACCAGGATGGGGACCGGTATTTTTGATCCGGTTTTGAATCACTGTTTGCTGGAAGTGGAGGTGATCGAGGCGCCCCAGTTGCGCTACACCCAGGACAACCAGACCCCTGTGGCCGAAATGTCGGTGCAGTTCGAGGGTCTGCGGCCCGACGACCCGTCCGGCCAGATCAAGGTGGTGGGCTGGGGCAATCTGGCCCAGGATCTCCAGAACAGGGTCCAGGTGGGCCAGCGGTTGATGCTGGAGGGGCGCCTGCGCATCAGCACCATCACCCGCGCCGATGGCCTCAAGGAGAAACGGGCCGAGTTCACCCTCTCCCGTCTCCATCCCCTGGCCGAAGGCCCTTCCCCGGCCGGCGACACAAGGCCTGCCCCGTTGCCCCCCGCCGGGGGGCAACCCCGCTCAGTGCCCAGGCCCGTGCCGGCCAGGGCTGCTGTGGCTGGCTCCACGACCGCCGCTGCTGCGATTCCAGCGACCCCGGCGCCTGAGGTTCCCACCTGGAACACTTCGCCGCTGGTGCCTGAGCTCAGCGACGACGACGACATCCCGTTCTGAAGCCAGGCCCCTCAGCTTCCAGTCAGCCGTTCGCTGGCCAGATCGATCATCTGGCCCAGCTCCCGCTCCAGGGCCGCCAGGTCGAGGCGCAGATCAGGCCAACGGCCCCCATCGATCTGGCGCAACAGCCACAGTCGATCGGCGCTGAGCTGCTCGATCAAGGCCGTGCTGCTGAGCTCTTCAGCAGTTTCTGGAGCCACGTTTTGGACTTCAGCCGCCACTGGTTCGACCCGATCGGGCTCGGCACCGATAGGCCTGGAGGATTCAGCGGAGTTGGAGGCAGTCATCGCAGAGTTGGACCCAACATGGTTTCGATTGTTGCGCACGCCCTTGCGGGAGGATGGTCGCCATGCAAGCAATCACCTCACCCGGCAGCCTGCTCACCCTCCTTGGCGCCGTTCTTACCGTGGTCGGCACGATCGCCTACGCGACCGATAGCCCCAACATCAGCCTGGCTGGCGTGTTCTATGGCATTCCACTGCTGCTGGGCGGTCTGGCCCTGAAGTCCTCGGAACTGCCGCCCGCGATCCGTCTGACCAAACCTGCTGAATTCCGTGCCCTGCGCGAGCAACCTGAGAGCGAACCGCTCAGCACCTTGCTCAAGGACGTGACCCGTTGGCGCTATGGCCAGAAGGCTCACCTGGAGAGCTCGCTGGAGGCCCTCAAGCTCTGGAACGACGATCAGCCGCCCGAACTCCTGAGCGTGCGCGAACTGGAGGAACATGGTGGCTATGGCCTGGGCCTGCGTTTTCGCAGCCATGGGGTGCCGTATGAGCGCTGGCAAGCCAAGCAGGAGCGGCTTGGCCGTTTTTTCGGACCTGGGCTTGTGGCCACGCTGGCCCCGTTGACGGACACTGAACTTGAACTCATCCTGGGTCCGGTTGACCCTGCCATCAGCGATGGTCAGCTGGACGCCGTGCCGTCCTGATTCCCCGTCGTCGTTGTCGAACTTGAGTCATGACCCCTTGATCAGTGCCGAGGACAGCCTGCGGGTCTCCGTTCTCAGTGAGGCCCTGCCGTACATCCAGCGGTTTTCCGGCCGCCGTGTGGTGGTGAAGTATGGGGGGGCGGCGATGGTGAACGAGGCGCTGCGTGAGGCGGTCTTCCGTGATCTGGCTCTGCTGGCCTGCGTGGGTTTGCAACCGGTGGTGGTCCATGGCGGCGGGCCTGAGATCAACCAATGGCTGAGCCGGATGTCGATCGAGCCCCGGTTCGTTGATGGCCTGCGGGTCACCGATGCCGAGACGATGGATGTGGTCGAGATGGTGCTGGTCGGCAGGGTCAACAAGCAGATCGTTAACGGGCTTAACCGCCTCGGTGGCCGGGCGGTGGGGCTCTGTGGCAGTGATGGCGGCCTGGTCGAAGCGAGGGTCTTGGGGGATGGCTCCCACGGGCTGGTGGGGGATGTGGCGGCTGTCAACCCCGACGTTCTCACTCCCCTGCTGGAGAATGGCTACATCCCAGTGATTTCCAGCGTGGCGGCCAACCCCCAGGGTCAGTCGCACAACATCAATGCCGACACCGTGGCCGGTGAACTCGCCGCCGCCCTCCAGGCCGAGAAGCTGATCCTGCTCACCGATACCCCTGGAATCCTGCGCCATCGCGACGATCCTGGTTCGCTGCTGCGTCAGCTCAGCCTGTCGGAGGCCCGTGAGCTGATCGCCAGCGGGGTGGTCGATGGCGGCATGACCCCCAAGACCGAATGCTGCATCCGTGCCCTCGCCCAGGGGGTCGGGGCTGCCCATATCGTCGATGGCCGCGTTCCCCACGCCTTGCTCTTGGAAGTGTTCACCGATGCCGGCATCGGTACGATGGTGGTCGGCCGTCTGGCGCCGGCAGCCGCGCCGGCCGGTCATGACTGAGGACCCGCTGTCACCAGCCCGCCAGGCGCTGGAGAGGGGCGACTACGGGCGTTGCCTGAGGTTGCTCGAACCCCTCGCCCTGCTCCATCCGGCCGCTACGCCCTTGGGGGGCAGCCTGCGCTTGCTGATGGTCACGGCCCTGCTGGGCCAGGGCAACGATGAGCAGGCCGCCAGCTGTTGCCGCAGTTTGCGCGTCTGCCGGGACCTGGAGATTCGGGCCCAGGCCAAGGACCTGCAGCTGATTCTCGAAGCACCGGCCCTGCCGCGTCCGGCCAACTGGTCGCTGACATTGCCGGCCATCACGGAGGCCGCGCCCCTGGAGGGTCGCTTGAAACCCGGCGCCAGTCCCCGGCGCCGCCAGCGTGCGCCGGGGCCACCGTCGCCGCTGCCACCACCGACTGGACCCACCCGCGGCCCGGTTGGCTTTGCCATCGCCGTGCTGGCCGTGCTTCTGCTGCTTGGCTCCCTGCTCTCAGGCTGCCTGCGGGTCGAGACCGATCTGCGCTTCGGTCCTCCCGGCCGGCTCCAGCTCCAGCAGACCCTGAGCAGCGAGTCCGGACGCCTGCTCCCCTTTCAGCGCCAATTCAGCCAGGAGCTGCAGGCAGCGGCACCAGCACCGAAACCTCGCCTGGAGCTTGAAACCCGCCAGGGGGTGGTCAGCCTGAGGAGCGCCAACTTGAACAGCGCGGAGATTTCCAGGCTGCTGCAGAGCACTGTGGCCACGGCCGCCCAGCTTGGGGGGATCGAGCTGCCAGCCCCGGATTTGCAGCTGAAGGAACGCAATTGGTTGGTAGGGGCTCACCAGCAATTCAGCTTGGAAGTGGATCTGCGCGCTGTCAGGGGACTTCCGGGACTGGAGCTCGGCGTTCAGCTCGGCCCGCTGGCCCCTGCTGCCCTGCGCTTGGCGTTGCCTCTGGCCGCCGTGCCCGATGCCGATGGGATCCGCTGGCCGTTGCAGCCCGGCGCTCTCAACCGCATCGAACTGGTCTGCTGGCGCTGGAGCCGCCTGGGGGTGGGGGCTGTTGTGATCCTGGTGTTGCTTGGTCTGGCCCTCGGACTGCAGCGGCTGCGCTGGCAGGCCGGTTTTGGCTGGCCGGAATTGCCTTCTCCTTCCGTTGATGAAGAGTCTTAGAGCTCCAGTGGGTCGGGATCAATGCTGAGGTTCACCTGGCGATCGAGCCCTGAGCGCAGATCAGCTTCCGCTGGTAATGGCAACAGGCTGCCGGCGGGGCCGTGCAGCAGGATCTGCCAGCGATGGCGGCCGGCCACCCGCGCCACCGGTGCCGGGGCTGGTCCGACCAGGAGCCAACCGGCGGACTCCAGGTCACCCCGGATCCGCTCGGCCAGGCTGGCAGCGGCGGTGGCCGTGGTGGTGGCCGTGGTACCGGAGAGCCGCAGCAGGCAGGCGCGGCTGAAGGGCACCAGAGAGGCCGCCCGGCGCTGCTGGAGTTCGCCTGTGAGGTAGTGGTCGTAGCGGCCATCGATCAGATGGCGGATCACGGGATGATCGGGGGAATAGGTCTGGACGATCACTTCGCCGGGGCGTTCGCCACGGCCGGCGCGGCCGGCCAGTTGCAGCAACACCTGCAGGCATTGTTCTCCGGCCCGCAGATCGGGGCGATGCAACAGGCCATCGGCCGCCAGCACCGCCGCCAGGGTCACCCGCGGCAGGTCGATCCCCTTGGTGAGCATCTGGGTTCCCACCAGCACATCGGCTTCGCCAGCGGCGAACTGTGCCAGCAGGCGTCGGTGTCCATCCCGTCCCCGGGTGGTATCGCGATCGAAGCGCAGCAGGCGTAGCCCTTCGAGCTCCGTTTCCAGTTGCTCGATCACCCGCTGGGTTCCCGCGCCGAATGGCTTGAAGGCAGTGGAGCCGCAGTGACTGCAGCGCTCGCTTGGCTGCTGGCGGTGGCCGCACCAGTGACAGCGCAACCACTCCAGACCATCGCGGTGGCGATGGACGGTGAGCGAGACATCGCAGTGCGGACACTGCACCACCTCCCCGCAGCTGCGGCAACTCAGGAAACTGCTGTAGCCCCGCCGGGGCACGAGCACCACCGCCTGCTCACCCACTTGCTTGAGCCGATCGAGCCGGCCCTTCAGCGCCCGGCTGATCAGGCGCCGGTGGCCATCGGCCAGCTCCAGGCGCATGTCGACCACCCGCACCGGGGCCGCGGTCTGGCCGCTGATCCTCTCGGGCAGCCGCAACAGCCCGGTCTGGGGTTGACGTTCACCTGGCCCCGCCTGGCAGCGCAGCCAGGTTTCGATGGAGGGGGTGGCGCTGCCGAGCAGCAGCCTTGCCGGGCCGCTGGCGGCTCGGCGCCTGGCCACCGTCCTGGCGTGATAGCAGGGCATCGGAGCCTCCTGCTTGTAGGAGCTGTCGTGCTCCTCGTCCAGCACGATCAGACCGAGAGGGGCCAGGGGCAAAAAGATGGCGGAACGGGTGCCGACCACCAGCAGCGGGCCGGCCTGCTGCGCTGTTCCCTGGCAGCGCCTCCAGACCCTGATCCGCTCAGCATCGCTGAGACCGCTGTGATAGCCGAGAACCCGGTCGCCGAAGCGGGCCAGGCAGCGGTCGATCAGCTGGGGGATCAGGCCGATCTCCGGGGTCAACAGCAGGGCGCTGCGGCCCTCCTCCAGGCAGGCCGCCGCAGCCTGGAGATACACCTCGGTTTTGCCCGAACCAGTGACACCCCAGAGCAGCAGTTCGGCATCGTCTGCTGAGGAGAGAATCTGGGCGAGGGCCTGGGCCTGGGCCAGGTTCAGTTGGCGAGGGGGCTCCAGGCCCCTAGCCATGCCGGGCTCGGACAGCGTGCTGGCCTGTCGTGGTGCTACTGGGGCAGGCCGTCGGCTCAGCTGAAGCACCGATCGTGTGGCCAGCCCCTGGACCAGCGAACGGCTGAATCCCCACTGCGTCACCACCGCCTGCAACCAGGCCCCGCCACCGTCTTGAAGGGCCAAACGTTCGAGCAAGGCTCGCTGACGTGCTGTTCGAGCCTCCGCAATGGCCCCACCGGCCAGCAGTGCCACCCATTGGCGCTCAGGCGTTGCTCCCTGGGCGGAGGCGGGGCGCTGGCCAAGCCAACCCGGTGGCAAGGCTGTCTTGAGCGTCTTGAACAGACTGGTGTGGCAGTCAGAGGCCACCTGCTGGAGCACCTCTTGCCAGCTGGGATCGGCGGCACCGCTCTGCTGGATCGCCTCGATTGGCAACAACTTGATCGGGTCGATGTTCTGGGGAAAGGCGACCGGGGTTTCGACGATCAGGCCGATGTGCCGGCGGCCCCGTAAGCGGACCCTGACCAGATCACCCACTGCCAGAACAAGGTTCTGGGGGTTGGTGTAGGTGAAAACACGGCCCTCCGGGCCTGCCTCCAGCCACACCTGGGAGCATGTCAGTTCTTGAATCACCGTGGTCGCATCCGCTCGTTTCCTTGCAAACCCCAAACAGTTTTCTTAGAATGAGGGTGTTGAGCAGTTGATGAAGCTGCAGTCGGATCCGGCAGTGTTCCGTCCAGTGGGAAGACTTGAAGTGAGCAGCGACTGGAGTCACCCTCCATCCAGCCTCCCAGTCTGCGACCTCCCCTGACAACCCTGCATTGGCATCCGTGTCGATCCTTGTCGTTTGGTCTGGTTGATTGTGTTCTGAGAGGCCGACGGTCCCGTTTCAATCTCTATCTGTTGACGGACCGGGAGTGTCTCTACTGATGCCTTCCCCAGCCTTGGTGCGTCGTTGCCGTGAAGAAGCACTTCGAAACCACCTCGCCGGCGTTTCCTTCCCCCTTTCTCCCTCCCGCCTCTACTTTCTTCTGTTGTTCTTATGAGTCCTGTCGCCGCCGTCAAATCCAAGAAGCCCGACCAGGAAATTCTCACGGTCGCTTCCCTTTCGGGAGCAGGGGTGAGTGTCGAGGCAAAGCCGAAGGCTTCACGAAGCAAGCCAAAGGATTCCGCAGCCAAGGCCAGCTCGAAGTCCAAGGCGGCAGCCGAGCCCAGCACGGCTGAGACCCCTGCCGTGGCCTCCAACAAGGTGACGCGCACCCGTAAGCCTCCGGCGGCGAAGGCTGCCGCCGTCAAAACTTCGACGACCAAAACCTCCACAACCAAAGCCTCCTCCGCGAAGCCGGCTTCAGGAAAAGCGGTTTCCAGTAAGGCGGTTGCCAGCAAGACCTCCGGCAAGACCAAGGTGGGTGCCTCCCTTCCTGCCTCCGCCGCTGCGAGCCAGCAGCAGGACAGCGCCGCCGAACAACTGTTGACAGCGGCCGATGCCGCGACGGCGACCAAGGAAAAGAAAGCCGCTGGGGCCAAGGCCTTGGCGAGCATCAAGGTGGGACCCAAAGGGGTGTACACCGAGGATTCGATCCGGGTCTATCTCCAGGAAATCGGCCGTATCCGTCTGTTGCGCCCAGACGAAGAGATCGAGCTGGCGCGCAAGATCGCCGACCTGCTGCTGCTTGAGGAACTGGCGAACCAGTTCGAGCAGGACAACGGTCACTACCCCGATGTGAAGGAGTGGGCCGTTCTCGTTGACATGACCTTGCTGAAGTTCCGTCGCCGGCTGATGCTGGGCCGGCGGGCCAAGGAGAAGATGGTGCAGTCGAACTTGCGCCTGGTGGTGTCGATCGCCAAGAAGTACATGAATCGGGGGCTTTCCTTTCAGGACCTCATTCAAGAAGGAAGCCTGGGCCTGATCCGTGCCGCCGAGAAATTCGACCACGAAAAGGGCTATAAGTTCTCCACCTATGCCACTTGGTGGATCCGTCAGGCGATCACCCGCGCCATTGCTGACCAGAGCCGCACGATCCGTCTGCCGGTTCACCTCTACGAAACCATCTCCCGTATCAAGAAAACCACCAAGGTTCTCAGTCAAGAGTTCGGCCGTAAGCCAACGGAAGAGGAGATCGCTGAAAGCATGGAGATGACGATCGAAAAACTTCGTTTCATCGCCAAATCGGCCCAACTGCCGATATCCTTGGAAACTCCGATTGGTAAGGAGGAGGATTCACGCCTCGGTGATTTCATCGAAGCCGATATTGAGAATCCCGAGCAAGATGTGGCCAAGAATCTGCTGCGGGAAGATCTGGAGGGCGTATTGGCAACGCTCAGCCCCAGGGAGCGTGACGTGCTCCGCCTTCGTTATGGCCTCGACGATGGCCGCATGAAAACCCTTGAAGAGATTGGCCAGATCTTTGATGTCACCAGGGAACGCATCCGCCAGATCGAGGCCAAGGCGCTGCGCAAGCTGCGCCACCCCAACCGCAACGGTGTGCTCAAGGAATACATCAAGTAAGACCTTGGTCTCACTGCTTGGTAGCCTCCCCCCCAATCCATGACCCGGTCGGGATGGTTCATCTGCGTGATCATCGTTTGAATGATGTCCAGGCGTCTGTGCTGAAGTCGAGATCGTCGCTGGGCAGATCTCCCTGGCGGTTGGCTGTGATCAGCCTTGTGGGGCTGGGGTTGCTCTGCTGGCTGGCTTTCTTCAACCATCTGGGCACCCTCAGCCTGATGGACAAAACCGAAGCCCTGTTCGTTGAAGTCGGGCATCAGATGATGCTGCGCAACGACTGGGTTACCCCTTACTGGAACAACGAGCTCTTCTTTGACTATCCCGTCTGGGGCTACTGGATGGTGGGTCTCAGTTTCCGAATCTTCGGAGTGTCGGAATGGGCAGCCCGGCTACCGGTGGCCCTGGCTGCAAGTTCTGTTGTGTTAGCTGGCTTTGGTCTGCTCCTGACCATCGCTGGGCCCGACGAGGCAAGCGGGCAACGCTGGCGACGGGCCTGGCTTGCTGCCGCCGTGTTGGCCCTCAATCCTGGTTGGGTGGGTTGGGGCCGCAGCTCGGTGACCGACATGTTCCTGGCGAGCGCGATAAGCCTCAGTTTATTTGGTTTCTTCCTCAGTTACAGCCAACAGGAACGGCCCTGGTTGCGCCGGCTGGGTTATGTCGCCATGCCAGTGTTCAGCGCCATTGCGGTGCTGGCCAAGGGGCCCGTAGGGCTGGTGCTGCCAGGTCTGGTGATTGTGGTGTTTCTGCTCCTGCAGGGGCAGTTATGGGTCGTGCTGCGCCAGATGCCGATGCTGGCGATGGCCCTGCTTTTCTTTGCTGTGGCCACCCCTTGGTACGCGCTGGCTGCCCAAGCCCATGGCATGGCCTTTCTGGGTGGTTTTTTCGGTTTCAGCAATCTGGAGCGTTACACCTCCGTGCTGTACGGCCACGCCGGGCCTTGGTACTTCTATCTGCCTTGGTGCCTGCTGCTGCTGCTGCCCTGGTCGTTCTATTGGCCCCTGGCCGTCGCCAGGCTCGGCTACTGGCGGCTGGGCTGGTGGCGCAAGCAGCCCAGAGCTTCCCAGTTGGCCCCGTTCTGCCTGGTCTGGTTCCTGGTGGTGTTGTTGTTCTTCTCCGCCGCCGCCACTAAATTGGCTGGCTACATCCTGCCGCTGGTGCCTGCAGGAGCGCTGCTGATCAGCCTGTATTGGATCCCCTTGCGCGGGTCACCGCCAAGGGCCATTGGCCCTGATTGGCCCCAGCGCTGGATGGGCAGCTTCAATGCCTTGGTGCTCGCGGTGATGGCGATTGCCGCTGCCTTTGCACCACGCTGGGCGGCCACCGATCCGGCCTACCCGGATTTCGCCCAGGCTCTGGAGAGCTCAGGCCTGCCACTGGTGCTCGCGATCGTGTTGGCTGTCGCTGCTGTTGGGTTCTTTTCTCTACTGGTTCAAAAAGGGTCGCCGCGCTGTTTCTGGGCCCCGAATCTGCTGGGCTTCGCCGGCCTGCTGCTGCTGGTGGTGCCAGGCCTGGCTCCCTTAATGCAGGCCCAGCGCCAACAACCGCTCAAAGATCTGGCGGTGCTGGCTGGACAGGTGTCAGAGCCCAACGAAGAACTGCTTGTGATCGGCTATATGCGATACAGCGTTGTGTATTACAGCAAGCAACCTGTGAGCTTCTTTGACAGTGTCCAAGGGGCAAGAGAGCACCTGCGCGACGACGACACCAGCAGGAACAAAACGAGTGGGAGCAACAGCAGTGGACCTAGCAACAGTGGGAATGACAACAGCGTGAATGACAACAGCCGCAGCCCAGATGCCACCTCTGCTGGATCGGCTGAAAGCGCTGCTGCTTCCACTGTTTTGTTATTCGGAGAAGAACGCAATCTGCGCCGTTTCGACCTTGATCCCTCCTCTGTTCAAGCCATCGCGGATCGCGGCAACCACCGCTTGTGGCGTGTGAACCGTGCCGATCTGGCAGGTCGGTCCCAGCCTTGAGCGGCCTCCGTCGTTGGTTCCGCTGCCTAGGGCCGTGGCGGCTGCTGGCCTGTCTGGCGGCCATGGCCGTTGTCATCGCGATTGAGCTGACGATCGGCAACGACAAAAGCCCGGAGGCCGATGAAGCCGTTCTTCTTTGGCTGGGTGACGCCATCCCCGCCCCCCTGGGCAGATTTCTTGTGGTGGTGTATCAGGTCAGTGGAACCCGGGTCACGGCTTTGCTGGTGATGGCTTCCTTGCTGTTCCTGAGCCTGAAGAGGGCCTGGAACGATCTGACCTGGCTGGCGATCGGTACGGCGGGAATCCTTTTGATCGTCGATCAATGGTTGAAGCCTCTGTTCGATCGCGCCCGGCCCCTCGGCCGGTTGGTGGAGGTGAGTGGCCGCAGTTTCCCCAGTGGCCATGCGGCCGGGGCGGTGGTGTTTTATTTCCTGATGTGCGCGATTCTCTCGAAGCGTTATCCCCACCTGCGCCAGCCGCTCTACCTGGGATCCACCCTTTGGGTCGCTTTGATCTGGATCAGCACCCTCTACTGCCGTGTCCACTGGTTCACCGACATCGTCGCTGGCGCTGCAGTGGGCTTCATCTGGCTGACCATCTGCCTAACCGGTTGGAAGGTCAGCCTGGCCAGCCAGAGTGAACGGAACCGCGGCATTCCGCTTTGACCACCTCCCCCAGCCTTGACTCCCTTTCCGCTCTCTGCGGCCTGCGCACAGCTCCAATGCTTGAGGCCCCGCAACGGCAGCGTCTGAGCGAGGAGCTGGCGGCCCGCCTGGCCGGTTGTGCCTGGTTCACCATTGGGGTGATGGCCCCATCGACGACGGCCGCGGTGAAGGCCCTCGGCTCCTGCCAACAGGCCCTGGGCTGGTCCCCCCTGGTGGTAGATGGCGACGAGCCCGCTGCGGGTCCGGTTTTTCTCAAGGGGAATCAAGCGACGGGCCTCTATCGGCTGCGCAGCGAAACCGGCCTTGGTGAGGGCTTGTTGATCACCGGACACCAGCCGGACGATTCAGCGGCTGAGGGCACCTGGGGGCCTTTTCCCCTCGATTTCTTTGGCTGATCACGATCTTGAAGCGGTCCAGCAGGCCGAGGCCCATCGGTCCTTAGGCTTGACGGGTGTTGAGCGGCCCTGTGGCCGGTTCGAGGACTGAACTTGATGGCTGGCTCCACATTGCGCATCGCCACCCGCCGCAGCCAGTTGGCGATGGTGCAGACCCATTGGGTGCGCGATGAACTGGCCAAGGCTCACCCCGACCTGGAGATCAGCGTCGAGGCGATGGCGACCCAAGGCGACAAGATTCTCGATGTCGCTTTGGCGAAGATCGGCGACAAGGGCCTGTTCACCAAGGAACTGGAGGCCCAGATGCTGCTCGATCGGGCTGATATTGCTGTCCACAGCCTCAAGGACCTGCCCACGAACCTGCCTGAAGGTTTGATCCTTGGCTGTATCACCGAACGGGAAGATCCGGCCGATGCCCTTGTGGTCCACGCCAAGCATCAGGACAAGACCCTGGCCACACTGCCCGAAGGCAGTGTGGTGGGCAGCAGCTCCCTGCGCCGCTTGGCCCAACTCCGTCACCACTTTCCCCATCTTGTGTTCAAGGATGTGCGTGGCAATGTCATCACCCGGCTGGAGAAACTCGATGCCGGCCAGTACGACTGCCTGATCCTGGCGGCGGCGGGCCTGGGACGCCTCGGTTTGACGGCGCGCATCCATGAACGGATCGACCCCTCCATTTCCTTGCATGCCGTTGGCCAGGGAGCCCTCGGTATCGAGTGCCGCCATGGCGATGACCGCGTGATCAGCCAGCTCAAGGCGTTGGAGCACACGCCATCCTCCCGCCGCTGCCTGGCGGAGAGGGCCTTTCTGCGCCAGTTGGAAGGGGGTTGTCAGGTGCCGATTGGCGTGAACACCAGCTTTGAGGGCGAGCAGCTCGTGCTCACCGGCATGGTGGCCAGCCTCGATGGCCAGCGCCTGATCCGTGATCAGGCTCGCGGCGCAGCCATCGAACCAGAAGCGATCGGGATCGACCTGGCCAAGCGCCTGCGCTCCCAGGGAGCAGGAGAGATCCTGGAGGACATCTTTGCCACCGTCGGACGCGGTCACTGAGGAGGCTGGCGAGGAGGGTGCAGAGGCCCCTGCTCAGGGTCCGCTCAGGGCGGCTCCTTTCCAATGGAATCTGCTGGCTTGGGCGGCTCTCGTGGGGGTTCTCAGCGGTGCTGCCGTGGTGGGCTTTCACGTTCTGCTGGGCTTCACCAACCGGTTCCTGTTCGGCGGCCTGGTCGAGGGGGTGATGGGGCTGGTGGGGACACTGGCAGCCAAGCCGGCCCCCCTCGAGGTTTTCAGTCCAGACCCCGAAGCCAGTACGCCACTCCAAGCGTTACTGCAGATCGGCCTCGGTGGGATCGGCTTTCTGCCGCCTCCACCGGCGCCTTTGGCGGAGCCGGCGGTCCCCCAGGCTCTCAACTGGCTGAGCTTGTGGCCGGTGTTGGTGGCGCCGATGCTGGGAGGGGTGCTCGTTGGTGGCCTGCGTCAACGCGCCAAAGACCTGGGTCCAGGATTGCCCAGCTTGATGGCGATGGCTGATGGTCTGGTGCCGGCGGCACCGAAGCTGCCGTTTCTGCGGCTGGTGACAGCAGCCTTGAGCCTGGGCAGTGGCGCCTCACTCGGGCCTGAGGGTCCGAGTGTTGAGGGCGGCGGCAACATCGGCCTCTGGGTGGGTGTGCGTGCAGCGCTCTCGCCGCAATCCCAGAAAGCTCTGGTGGCAGCGGGCCTGGCGGCAGGGCTGGCGGCGGGCTTCCGGGCCCCGATCGCTGGCGTTTTCTTCGCTTTTGAAGGGGTCTCGGGCGCGATTCCAGGGCGGGCCAGCCTGCGCGCGGTGCTGGTGGCGGCAGTGAGTTCCTCCCTGATCACCCAGCTGTGCCTTGGCGATGAGCCGATATTTCGCCTGCCCGCCTATGAGGTGCGCTCCCTGTTGGAGTTGCCGCTTTACCTCGGCCTCGGGGTGCTGGCCAGCCTGATGTCCTGGGCCTTGGTCAGCCTGTTGGCGGCAGGCCGCAGTGGGCCGGTCCAACGCCAGCTGGAACGGCTCGATCCCTGGTTGCTCAATGCCCTCGGTGGGCTAGGGGTGGGAGTAATGGCCCTGGGCTTTCCCCAGGTGCTCGGGGTTGGCTACGACACGATCGAAGCCTTGCTCGGCACTCAGAGCGGCCTTGCCCTCTCCAGCTTGCTGGCCTTGCTGGTCGTGAAGCTGCTGGCCACCGGGCTCAGCAATGCCACGGGTTTTGTCGGCGGTGGCTTTGCTCCTTCCCTGTTCCTTGGGGCCGTGCTGGGTAATTGCTATGGCCAGTGGCTGGGCGAGAGCGGCCTGCATTGGGCCGTTGCCGAACCACCGGCCTACGCGATGGTGGGCATGGCAGCTGTGCTGGCCGGCAGTGCCAGGGCACCGCTCACGGCCCTGCTGTTGCTGTTTGAGCTCACCCACGACATCCGCATCGTCCTGCCGCTGATGGCCGCCACCGGACTGAGTGCCCTGTTGATGGAGCGCTGGTTAGGTCTGGCTGACCCTGGATTGCTGGGCCCTGATCCTCAGGAGGAGCAGCGCCGTCGCGGCCTGTCGGCCCTGGCCATCAGCGCGGCACTGGAGCCGGATCTTCCCCTGGTTCTGCCTGCCGCGCTGACACCGCAGCTCGCGTTGGCCCGGCTGATTGAGCAGCGAGGCCATTGCCTGTTGATCGAGCAGGAGGGCTGGGTGGTCGGCCTGCTGACCCTCACTGATCTGCAACGGGCGATCACGGCTCAGGCCCTGGCCCTGCGTACTGCTGCTGGGACTGAGGCTGAAGAGCTGGAGCTCAACTTGATCGGCTGCCGTCGCTCCGAGTTGATCTGGCTGCCAAGCACGGCCAATCTCTCCGAACTCGAGGATCAGCTCAGCCCCAATGGCCTGCGTCAGCTACCGGTATTTGAGTGGCAGGAAGGGATCAACGGCAGGTTTGGGGCCAAGTTGCCTGACGGCCTACCAGCTGGAGGATTACGGGTGCAAGACCTGCTCGGCCTGGCCTGCCGTGACAGCCTGGCCAGGGCTTTGGCCAGGCAGGCCGTTCTTGATCAGGCGATGACGGCATGATTTCAGACGATCACAGCCTGATCAGCGGGTGATCACAACAGCGGTGCCGAGATCCACCAGGTCGAAGAGCTTGCGCACGTGTTCGTGCTTCATCCTCACGCAACCATTGGTGACGGCGGCGCGCTGATCAACCCAGGTGGGCCAAGGCGTGCCGTGGATGCCGAACTGGTTGGGACCCTGGGTCTTGAAGCCGATCCAGCGATCGCCGAGTGGTCCATTCGGTCCAACCGTGGGGTTGACCTTGCCGGTCCTGGTGCTGGCGTACTGAGGATTGACCACCTTGTTCTTCACGGCAAAGGTGCCCGTGGGTGTGGGGGTCTTGGGATCGCCGATCGCCACGGGCCAGGGGCCGTAGATCTTGCCATCGCGCTCCAGACGGATCTCACGCCGGCCGAGAGCCAGCAGGATTCTGGATTCGCTGATCGGAACGGCGATCGCGGTGGGGGTGGGCAGGGCCTGTGTGGGCACTACGGCCGGCGGCGCTGTCGGGATGGCCGTTGACGTTGCAGCGGGGCTGGAGGGAGCCTCCGGAGCCGGGGCCGTGGCGGCACCGACCGTTTCCCATGCGGGGGCCCGCTTGTTCTGGGCCTGGGCCGGGAGCATGCCCAAGCCGAGGCTCAGTCCCAGGGCCTTCAGCATTGAGGAAGCGTTGCTCAGGCGTCGCATCTTGGCGCCGGCACGGTTGGAGCGGGGAGGCTGGGAGGGCATGGGACGACGTTGACGGTCAGTTGACGAGTTTGGCCTCGATCTCGCTGTTGTAGCGCGCCTCACAGGTTTTGACGATCCGCATCGCCTCATCCACCCCGAGAAACGCGTTGACCTTGCAGGTGCCTGGTTTCTTGAGGTCTTTGTAGTGCTCCCAGTAGTAGGTGGTTTCCTTGACCCATTGGGCGCCGAGCTGCTCGAAGCTGGTGATGTGATCCACCCGCTTGTCGTCGGCGAGAACGGCGATCACCTTGTCGTCAACCTCGCCGCCGTCGTCAAAGGTCATGATGCCGATGATCCGAGCCTCCACCAGGCTGCCTGGCACCAACGCCTCGGTGACGGACACGATCTCGATGTCGAGCGGGTCACCGTCTTCGTCCCAGGTGCGGGGAATGCAGCCGTAGGCGAAGGGATAGGCCAGGGAGGAGTAGCCGACGCGATCGAGCTTGAGATGGCCGGTTTCGGTGATCAGTTCGTATTTGTTGATCGTGTTGGAGTTGAGCTCCACGATCGCGTTGAGACGCAGCTCTGCTTCATCGGCGAATGCCGGCAACACGTGCAGCAGATTGAGCATCGTCCGGCTGGGGGCATGGTCGATGTTCGCCATGGAGCAAGGGCAAGGTTGCGCTGCGGAGTCTACGAATCCCAGGCCGCGAGTCTCTCCAGCTTCGTTTCGAGATAGGACAGAAAAGCCTCCGGGCCCAGGGGCTTGCCACAGACCCGCTCCACCAGCTCCTCGCTGCTGACGCTGCGCCCGAGGGGGTGAACGTGCCGGCCCAGCCACTGCCGCATGTTCTCTTCCTCGCCGGCGGCCACGCACGCTTCGATCGGGCCTGTCTCCCGCTCCATCGCCTCGGCCAGCTGGGCTGAGATCAGGTGTCCCAGAGCATAGGAGGGAAAATAGCCAAACAGTCCCTCGCTCCAATGGACGTCTTGGAGGCAACCCTGGGCGTTATCTGCAGGCTCGAGGCCCAGCAGCTCCTTCATCTGCCGGTTCCAGGCGGCTGGAAGCTCCTCCACCGACAGATCGCCCTCCAGCAGGGCCAGCTCCAGGTCGTAGCGCAAAACGATGTGGAGGCAGTAGCTGAGCTCATCGGCCTCCACCCGGTTCAGCCCAGGCCGGCGCGGGTTGAGGGCCTGGAACAACGATCCCGAGCCGGTCAGGGCCTGGGCGATGCGAGGTTGCCAGCGCCGGGCGAAGGCTTCGCTGCGCGCCACCCGGCATTCCCAGAACAGGCTCTGGCTCTCGTGAACTCCCATCGAAGTGGCATCTCCCAGCGGCCAGGCGAACCATTGGTTGTCCTGACGGGGCAGGCCCTGCTCGTAGAGGGAATGGCCCCATTCGTGGGCTGTCGCCAGGAAGGCCGAAAACGGCTGGCCTGGAACCACCCGGCTGGTGATGCGGAAATCGCGGGGGCCGAGGGTGGTGGAAAACGGATGGGGCGAGCGTGCCAGCACGGCCTTCTCGGCATCGAACCCCCAGGCCTGCAGCAGTTCCAGGCAGAGGCTCTGCTGGGCGGCATCGGGCAGGTCGCTGGGCTGGGGGAAGGGTCTGGAGCCAGGGCCGGCATAGCGCGCAATCAGCTCCGGCAAGCGCTGACGCAGCGGAGAGAATAGGTGGTTGAGGCGTTGCTTGCTGATCCCGGGTTCAAACGGCTGGGCCAGGATTTCCCAGCAGCTGCGCGGCTGGCCATCGGCAGTTGTCTCCACCGGTGCCAGCTGGCGGGCCTGCTCCTGGCGCAGGGCGATCAGGCGGCGCAGGGCCGGAGCGAAGCTGCTGAAGTCAGCCTGGGCGCGAGCCTGCTGCCAGAGGCTGTAGCCGTTGGCCTGGGCCAGCGCCAGTTCGGCCACCAGGGAGGGGTCCAGCCGACGTTGCCGCTCCAGGTCCTGGCGCAGCAACGACAGGTTCCGCCGCCAGCCCTCACCTGCTGGCTCGCTTGCTTCGGCGGCGGCCAGCAGCTCGGCGTAGGCGTCGCTGCTCTGACGTTGGTGCAGCTGGCGGGCCAGCAGGGCCAGTTGTTCGCCGCGCCAGGAGGCCCCGGCAGGCGGCATCAGCGTGTTCTGATCCCAGTAGAGGGTGCTGTGAATGCTGCCGAGCAGACGGGTGTCGCGCAGGTGGGCGCCGAGGGTCTCCAACGCAGGTTGGGCCATGGTTTCTGAGATTGCTATCGCTACATTGGAGCGTCTTGCCGAGCCAGCTGGTGATGGGCCCGAGTGACGCCTCTGCGGTGGCCGGGCTGTCACGGGCGATTCAGCTCTCGGTGGCACCAGTTTTTCTGCTCACGGGCATTGCCGGCCTGCTGGGGACGTTTTCGGCAAGGCTGGGTCGCATCATCGACCGCATCAGGATCATTCAAGAGACGATGGACCGGGGCAGCATTGGCCAGGTCAAGGCGCTGAAGTCGGTGTTAACGGTTCAGCGCCGACGCCTTTACCTGATCAACCGCGCCATCCTGTTCGCCACGATCACGGCGTTGCTGATCGCCGTTGTTGTGGCGGTTTTGTTCATCAGTGTGGTGGCAGTCATTGATCTGGCTGCGATCGTGGTGCCCATTTTCGTGTTGGCGATGCTCTCGCTGATCGCAAGCCTGCTGCTTTTTCTGCGCGAAGTGCGGCTGGCCATTGCCCTGAACCCCCACCGCTACTGAGGGGCGCCGGCCAGCCGTCGGCCCCACTTCTTCATTGTCAGCTAATCCCCATATGGCCTTGCCAACGGGAGCGGGAGCAGCATCGTTTAAATCTCTGACCTGAAGGCCATGGACCTGACCCCGCTGTTGGCGCGATTGGATCAGGCACGCGAGCAAGCGATCGCGTTGCTCAGGGATCGTCGGCTGCTCATCGCCAGTGGTCGACGCCTCACAATCAGCCTGATCACCGGCTCGATTGGCCCGTCCTCCTGCTGGATCGGCGCCGCCACCTGCGAGCAGCAGGCTCTGGCCCTGTTGGAGCGGGAGCGTCCGGATCTGCTGATCGTGACCGATCCGCTGGAGCAGGGCAGTGGCCTCGCCTTGGTGAGCCAGGCCAAGAAGCGCTATCCCGATCTGTCCATTCTGCTTTTGCTTGAGCAGGACAGCCCCGACCTGCTGCTGGCCGCACTCGAATCCAATGCGGATGGCATCTGCCTGGAGCGACTGGTGGGCTTCGGCAACCTGCTGGCTGCCACCAAGGCCGTGCTCGGCGGTGGGGCCTACATGGACGGGCCGGTGGCGGCGATGCTGCACCGCACCAGCCGGGGCCAGATCGATGGAAGCCCGGCACGGCTGACGCCCAGGGAATGTCAGGTGCTCGAGGAGCTGGTGCGCGGCTGCGACAACGACGAGATCGCCTGCCGCCTGGGTATTTCGCCGGAAACGGTGCGCAGCCACTGCAAGGCGGTGAAAACGAAGCTGATGGCCCGCAACCGCACCCATGCCGCGGTGATCGCCCTGCGGCTCCAGCTGGTGCGCTGGGATCAGCTGGACTGAAGCCGCCTGCCTATTGGCGCCGGCAATAGCCGCCGCCGATGTTCACCCAGCCCGAATCGCAGGCCTCACCGCGCGTGGGAGCCACGGTATAGGTGATCACCCCCAGGGGGCTGCACTTGCCGTTGAAGGTGTCGACGTAGCCAAGTGGGCACATGGCCTGCAGCTTGGGGACCACTTCCTGCGCCTGGGCGCCGCCCGTGGGAAGCGCCAAGGAGCCGATCAGGCAGAGGCTTGCTGCCAGGGGAGACAAGGAGTAAGGACAGCGCATGGACGGACCAGGGAAGGCAAGCGATCACGTGTCTTAAGCCTATGGGGAATCCCCCAACGCCCGGGGGATCATGGGATCCGTTGCGTGCCCTGGAGATTGGAGATGCCTGGCTACGACCCCGCTTCCACCACCGGGGCGCCCACCCCTGCTCTGGCACCGGCCCTCGCCGCCGCGATGCTGAACCTCAGTGCCCGGATGGTTGCCCTGCAAGAAGAGATCAGGGCCATGAACGCCGAACTGGCGGCCCTGGGTGCCACCCTCGCCCAGCTCGGCGGGGTGATCGAGCCCGCTCAGGCTCAGGAGGCTGGCGCCCTGGCCACACCCTCCCAGTGGCTGGCGCGTCGCAATGCCGAGCGGATCAACACTGAGGTGATGCGGCGCAGCAGCATCGGCGTCGATGCCGACGGCGACACGGATCTCGACACAGAGGTGGATCTGATGATCGACCGTCTCCACGCGCTCTGTGACCATCAACAGGGCGGCACCTGAGCAGGGCAGGGCGAGAGGGAATGGCGAGCTCTTCCCTGTTTTGCCAACCTGGAGCTGTTGAACAGCGGAAGCGCCCATGCCTGCCCAGCCCCTCTCTCCCCAGCAGATCGCCAGCCTGGGAACCGACCTGCCCGATTGGAGCGTGGAGAACGGAAAGTTGCACCGCGGCTTGATCTTCGACTCGTTCGTTGAAGCCTTCGGCTTTCTGACCCAGGTGGCGCTGATTGCCGAGTCGATGGGCCACCACCCGGAGCTGGGCAATGTCTACAACCGCGTGACGATTGATCTCACCACCCATGACACCGATGGACTCTCCTCCCTCGATGTGGACCTGGCCCAGGGGATCAACGCCTTGCTGAAAGCCTGAGCGGCCTCCCGCTTGAGCCCCCTGCCGCCGCCAGCCTTGTCCAGATCTCCATCAGCAGGGCAAAGGGGTCTGTGATCACAGGCGCTGTTGCCTGATCTTCTGGAGGGTTCGGGCGGTTGGGGTGGTAGCGGAAGTGGTAATTGATGGTTCTCTCCGATTCTGCGGCTGTGAGGGGCTGGCTGTAGGCGCGCTGGGCGGCCTGGATCGGCCCATCGGCGTCACTGGGGTCGTCATCGCGTAGCTGGCGTTGCTTGAGCCGTTGCTCGATCAGCCCCTGGGGCGTGTGGAGGTTGAGGATCAACCAGGGCGATCTCTGTTGCTCGGCCAGGGCGATCGCGTGCTGGCGGCTGTCTTGTCGCAGGTGAGTGGCGTCGAGCAACACGGCCTGGCCACGCTCCAGGCTGAGGCGGGCGTTCTCCAGCAAGGATGCTTCGGTACGCCGGTTGGCTTCGGCTGAATACAGCCTCTCCCTCTCCCTGCCGCTGGTTCGCTGCTGTGGCTGCAATCCGTGGAGTTGTTTGCGAATCCTGTCACTGCCCAGGTGCTCGGCCAGTAACCAGGGGGCCAGCTCTGCGGCCAGGTGGCTTTTGCCGCTGCCGGAGCATCCCCGCAGCAGGATGAGGGCGGGTGCGGCCTGGCTAGAGCTGGCGTAGGCCAGGGCCAGGCTGAGCTGGCCGCGGGCTTCCCGGCCGCTCACCACCGCCACCTTGGCGCGCACATGGGCCCGATAGGCGCAGAACAGGGCGAGAACGGCGGGCTCGATCGTTCTGCTGTAGCCCTCCAGCAAGGGGGCGATCAGGTCCGCCTGGCCGTTGGCCTGCAGCTCCATCACCAGGAAGGCGAGATCGGAGCCCCCATCGATGTGGCGCAGCTCGGCATTGAACTCAACGCAGTCGATCACGGCGATCGGGCCGTCCATCAACACATGTTCCAGGCGCAGATCACCATGGCCATCGACAGCCCAGCCACCCTCCAGTCGGCTGAGCAGTAAACGCCGTTGCCGCCGCAGGGCCATGGCCAGACGCTGGTCGAGCAGCCGGTGCACGGCCTCAGGAATCAGGGCTTCGCCTGAACCGCGGGTTGCGCGCAGATTGCTGTGTACAAACCGCGCAAAGCTCCTCAGCAGAGCGGCCGGCTTGGCGGCAACCAGGGGGTGATCGGCATGGAAAGCGGCTATTCGTTGCCCCACGGCCTGCAGCTCCGGCGCTCCGGCACGCCCCTCCTCCAGCTGGACCATCAGGCTGGTGGCTGGATCGAAGCGGCGCATCACCACCGATGCTTCGGGCCCGGAAGGGGTGGCCAGTTCGGTGACCCCCAGATAAAGATCGGGAGCCAGCCGACGGTTCAGCCGCACCTCTTCTTCGCAGTAGTGACGGCGAAGCTCCAGGCTGCTGTAGTCGAGCAGATCCCAAAAACGTAGAGGCTTCTTGAGCTTGTAGGCACGCCGCGCTGTTAGCGCAATCACGCTGATGTGGGTCTCAATCAGCTCGACGTGACGCTGACAAAGCGGCAGATCGCCCCAGGCTTCAGCTGGGTAGATCGAAGGCCTGGCGAGGCTCTGGATCAGTGGCGAGAGTTCAGAAGAGATCAATCAGAGGGGAAGCTTGAAAGGTGTTCGATCAGAAGCGATCCAACGGTTCGTCAGTTGCCTTGGGGAGGCGCTTCGTTGCCTGTTGCCGACGGGGTGTAATTCACCGTGCACCTGTAACGGGTGTTGCCCATTCCCACGGAGAAGCTTTCACAGTTGGTGGTGCCGACGACCGCCCCAGCCGGGATCTGCTCGATTGCCCGCTGGCGCGCATTCTCTTCGTCCCAGACCGAGTCGGCGGTGCTGGACCCGGCCCAGCTGGTGCCAGCAGAACCAACGATCAAAGCAACAAGCAGAAGGGTGGAGCGAAAGGGCACGATCGCCATGACCAAAAACTGCCGGACAGATGGAAGCAGCCTCCTGAACTCGATCCTACGGAGATCCGCCCTAGAAGCCATCAGGCCTTGGCGACCACGGCGAAAAATGGATCGCCCTTGCCCCCCAACCAGCCGAGCGGGCCACTGGCCGGGGTGTCTTCGGCGATGACGGCGTCGATGCTCCAACCGGCCTGCACCAACAACTGGCCCACCAGGGTGAGTCGCTCACGGTCGCTCGATTCCAGCCAGGCGACGGGGGCTTTTCTGGCGAACATGCGGTTGCTGAACGCCACGATCACCTCCCCTCCCGGACGCACCACCCGGGCCAGTTCGGCGGCGATCGCCTCGGGGTGTTGCAGGTATTGCCAGCCGGCCACAACCAAGACCGCATCCAGGCTTGCCGAGGCCAGCGGCAGGGTCTGAGATTTGTTGAGGTTCTGAACAAAGTGACGATCCAGCCTCGGGTTGGCAGCCAATTCGGCCGCATTGAGGCCATGGCCGATCACCTCGCCGTAGTGGCCTGACTCGGGTAGGTGGCTGACCCAACTGCTCATCAGATCCAGCAGCACCGCACCCTGCGGCAGACGTTGCTGGTACAGCGCCGTGAGCCGCTGGCGAAAGCCGGCATCGAGATGGTGCACGAAGCGGGGCTCGGCGTAAAAGAGGGCGTCGTCGCCTTCGTCTTGCTTTCGCCTCTGCCGCGCCGTGAGCAGGGTTGCGCTCATGGCTGGATCCCCACAGCTCTGCCCCCAGACTGGTCGCCGTGATTCCCCGGCCAAGATCCTTGGCCCTGCCCCATGACGACCCACCGCCTCGTCGATGCCATCGGCCGCGTTCTGATTGGGCTTGTTTTCCTGCATGCCCTGCTCGGCAAGGTGACAGGCTTCGCTGGCGTTTCCGCCGCAATCAGTGCCAAAGGACTCCCCTTCGCTCCTTTGCTGTTGTCGCTGGCCATGGTGCTGTTGGCGGTGGGTTCCTTGCTGCTGATCAGTGGTTGGCACAGCCGAGTTGGTGCCCTGCTGCTGCTGATCTTTCTGATTCCCACCAGCCTGATCTTCCACGGCGAGGTGTCGGATGCGGGCGAGCGGATCCAGTTGCTCAAGAACATGGCGATCATCGGTGGGCTGCTGTTGGTGGCCAACCAGCCCTCAGGCAGCCGGGTGATCAATAGAGGCGGCTGAGCACAAACTCGGGTAGAGCCAGCAGGGCGGTTCCGGCTTCCGAACTCGGCAGCCAATCGAGGGCCTCTCCGGCTTCCTTTGCAAAGCCCTCGGCCAGGGCCCTGGAGCGGGGGATCGCCTCGCAGCCCCGCACCAGTTCAAGGGCTTGGGAGAGATCGTCGGGCTCACAGAATTCCCGCTCGATCAGGCCGGTCAGGGCGGGCCGCTCTTCGAGGGCATAGAGGGCCGGGGCGGTGAGGTAGCCGGCGGCCAGGTCGCTGGCGGCCGGTTTGCCCAGTTGCTGATCACTGCCGGTGAAGTCGAGAATGTCATCGACCACCTGGAAGGCCAGGCCCAACTGACGGCCGAAGCGATTGAGCTGGTCGAGCTGGCCCACCTCCAGGCCGCTGAGCACGCCGGCGGCCTTGGCACTGTTGGCGATCAGCGAGGCCGTTTTGCAGTAGCTCTTCTCGAGATAGGTTTCGAAACTCTGGCCGGTGTCATAGCGATAGAGGCCTTGGCGCACCTCGCCATCAGCCAGATCCATGATCACGCGGGAGAGCAGCTTGACGACGGCCAGATCGTCCAGGTTGGCCAGGTGCCAGCTCGCCTGGGCGAAGAGAAAGTCACCGGCGAGCACCGCCAGACGATTGTTGAAGCGGCTATGAACCGTGTCGACACCGCGCCGGGTTGAGGCTTCATCCACGACGTCGTCGTGGACCAGGGAGGCGGTATGAATCATCTCGGTGATCTCTGCCAGCCGGCGATGGCGGCTGCCGAGCTCGCCATCGGGCGAGAGGGCCCGCGAGAGCAGAAGCACGATCCCCGGGCGGATGCGCTTGCCGCCTGCACTGAAAAGGTGTTCAGCTGCCGCCTGCAGGATCGGATGCCCGGCGCCGATCAAGCTGCGCAGATCACTGAGCAGAACTTCTAGATCGTTTTCAACTGGCTGGAGCAATTCCGCAACCGTTGCCATGTCCTCCGCCCGTCTGGATGATCCTAGGAGGAGCTCACCGGCGAGTGAAGGCCAACCTTCTCCACCTGGGGCTGCCAACCCAGCCAGGGGGTGGCGGCAAGAGCGAAGGCGTCGGGGTCGCCGGTGACGCAGAAACGGCCGGCGTGGGTTGTCAACTTGCTGGGGTGGAGTCCGCAGCGCGAACTGGCCGGAACCGGGGCTTGCTGGAGAAGAGCGCCAAGCCGCTCGACGGTGGCCACCGCTGGGTCCACCAGGGTGATCTCGGCGGGGAGCAGGTCACGCAGCAGCTCCTCCAGCAGGGGGTAGTGGGTACAGCCCAGCACAATCGCTTCCACCCGGGCGTTCAGCAAGGGCTTGAGATAGGCCGTTGCCGCTTCCCTGAGGCGGGGATCATCGAAGTTGCCGGCCTCGATCAGGGGGACGAAGGCCGGACAGCCCACTTCCACCACCGTCGTGTCAGGGCGCAGCTCACGCAGGGCCAGGCCATAGGCGCCACTGGCCGCAGTGGCCGGGGTGGCCAGAACCCCCACCCGATCGGCCCGCAGCTGGCTGGCCACACTGTCGATCAAGCCAAGGACCGGCACGCCCGCCTCGGCTTCGACCAGGTCGAAGGCCAGGGCATTGGTGGTGTTGCAGGCCATCACCACCATGTCCACCTGTTCCTGTCGCATCCAGTACGCGATTTCCTGGGCAATCAAGCGGATTTCGGCGCTTGATCGCTGTCCATAGGGCACCCGCGCCGTGTCCCCCAGGTAAAGGAAGGCCTGATTGGGGTGGCATTCGATCACCCGCCGAAGCACTGTTAAACCGCCCACACCGCTATCCATCAAGCCGATACGGGCCGCCATTCAGCCTCCCCCCAGGTAATTGAGGATGCCGCGGGCGATCGCGTTGGCCAGCTGGCTGCGGTGCGAGGCCGTGGCCAGCCGGGGGGAGTCCAGATTTCCGGTCAGGAAGCCGGTTTCCACCAGGGCGGCGGGCATCACGGTTCGGCGGATCACGAAGAAGCGACCTGGTTTGACGCCCCGATTCGGGCTGCCCGGTGACACGCCCACCACCTCTCTCTGTACAGAGCTGGCCAGAGCCTTGGAGAGGGAACTCTGGAAGTAGAAGGTTTCGATGCCGTTGACATCAGGCCGCGCCATGCTCAGGGCATTGGCGTGAATGCTCACAAAGGCGTGGGCGCGGCTGCTGTTAGCCAACGAGACGCGCGGCGGTAAGTCGACATCCACCTCTGAGGTGCGTGTCATCACAACCCGCACGCCACGGTTCTGCAGCAATCTGGCTGCTTGCAGGCTGATGTCGAGCACCACATCGGTCTCACGCAGTCCGCCGATGCCGATCGCACCCGGATCGGGGCCGCCATGGCCCGGGTCGATGACCACGGTGAAACGGCCACTCGGCACGGACGGCAGCGGGCCCGTGCTGGCCGGCCGTGACCAGGCCACGGTTGGGGCTTCGAGGCTGCCCTCGCCCAGCGAGGCGATGCTGCCGGAGCGGAGGCCTTCGAGCTCCAACCTCCAGCGATCACGGGCTGTTCCGACCAGCCGCATATTGCGCGGGTTCAAGCGGGTGCCAGGTAAAAATTCCAGGACGAGCCTGGTGGTGTTGGGATCGGGTTTGCCGATCCGGATCTCCTTGAGGGCCCCGTTGCCGCGAATGCTGCGGGTGCGGCTGGGGGCACCAGGCAGATCGATCCAGATGCGCGGTCCGACGCCACCCTTGCCGGCCTCATAGAACGCCGTGAGCGAGATGGACGGTGAGGTACGCAGCTCCAGCGCCCCATCACGGGCGATCCGCCAAGCCGCCAGGGCGCTCGCGGCTTCTGCCGGCAGGGAGCCCAGCAGGAGTGCCAGGGGGGCTACACCGCCCAGCAGAACGCGGCTCAGTGGCCCCAGCAGTGGTCGATGAAACATCCTCAGACTCAGAACAGCGAGGGACAACGGTGGTTCAGGCTCGGCATCTGGGCCCGGACCCTTTGGCCATGGCTGGTATCGATCGGTGCCACGGCCAGCCCAACCGACACTCCAGCGTCAGCCAGCACAGTTCCCCAGGGATCGATCACCAGCGCGTGCCCATGGGTTTGCCTGCGCCCATAGTGCAAGCCGGTCTGCGCGGGCGCCAGCACGTAGGCGGTGTTCTCAATCGCCCTTGCCTGCAGCAGCACCTGCCAATGATCCTTGCCGGTGAAGGCGGTGAAGGCGGCTGGAATCATCACCAGCTCTGCTCCAGCTCCAGCCAGATGGCGGTAGAGCTCCGGGAAGCGCACGTCGTAGCAGATTGACAAGCCCACCCTGCAGAGCCCGGGCACATCGACAACCGGCGGTAGGGCGGTGCCGGGCTGAACCGTTTCCGATTCGCGGTAGGTGTTGCCGTCCGGCAGATCCACATCGAAGAGGTGGATTTTGTCGTAGCGGGCCAGCAGCTGGCCGTCCTTGCCCACCAACTCGGCACGGTTGAAGGTGACGCGCTCGCCGGCCGGCACAGGGAATCCACCCCCCAGCAGGGTGACTTGGTAACGCCGGGCCATCGTGACCAGAAAACGGCTGCAGCGTTCGGCCAGGCTGGGAGCCAACTCCAGGCGGCGGGAGTCATCGCCCATGAAGGCGAAATTCTCCGGCAAACCAACCAGTTCGGCGCCGCGCCTGGCGGCCAGCTCGATCAGTTCCTCAGCGGCGGTGAAATTCGCCTCCGGATCCGGCGTGCTGGTCATTTGCAGGGCAGCTGCAAGGAAGCTCGACACCGAAGAAGAAGGGCAGGTCGGCGGAACTGTAGGGGAGGGGCTCCGGGCCTCAGGCAGCCCCCGTGGCGTTGCGTCAGCTGGCCTTGAGCACGCCCGGTGTGGTCTGGATTGGCACGATTTGCAGATTGTCCAGAGCCGCGCAGCAGCGGAAGTCGGCATCGTGGTTCCCCAAGGCCTCCAGTCGCTTGCCATGGCTGGCCAGTCGCAGGCAGGCTTCAGGGTCGTGCTTCCACTGCTGCCAGAGCGCCAGGGCGGCCATCGTTTCGTCATTGCCTGACTCCACCGTTTCGCCCCTTTTCAGGCCCAGTTCGATGGCGGCGGCGGTGACAGCCCCGGCGGCCAGGGTGTCCTCCAGGGAGTAGGCCCCTTCCCAGCCGCTGCCCACGATCCAGACCGTGCTGGCCCCTTGCTCGAGCAGCCGCTGGGCAACGGCATTGCGGTTAGGCAGACAGGCTGTCAGCAGCAGGGGCACGCCGCTGACCCGATCGAGTGAGCGCGTGCCATTGGTGGTGCTCAGAAAGATCCGTTTGCCACCCACCAACTCCGGCGTGACAGCCAGGGGGGAATTACCCAGATCAAACCCCTGAACCCGAGTGCCGCCTCGCTCGCCGGCCCGCAGCCGTTTCTCAGCCGGCCAGCCAGCAGCTGCCGCCTCCAGCGCCTGCAGATCGGCGAAGGCCTGGACCGCTTCTGCACCGTTCTGCAGGGCCCAGGCGATTGTGGTTGTGGCGCGCAACACGTCGATCACCACGGCGGCATCGGGGCTGGATCCAGCGCCTGGGTTGCCCGCTGCTTCGGGCCCCAGCGGCGGCACGGATTCCGAGCTGTGGAAGGTGAGGATCTGCACGGCGCGGCCGAAGGGGGAGGTGCGTCACAGTAAGCAGCACCTGATCCTTGCCCCTATGACGGTGGCGTTGCCAAAGAGCGCAACACGCGACCTTCGCGGCTTTCTTGCCCTGCTCGAAGAGCGCGGACAACTGCGGCGAATCACCGCCCCGGTGGATCCCGATCTGGAGCTCGCCGCGATCGCCGACCGGGTGCTGGCCCGCGGCGGCCCGGGCCTGCTGTTTGAAAATGTGATCGGCAGCCCGATGCCTGTGGCGGTGAACCTGCTCGGCACCGTCCAGCGCGTGGTCTGGAGCATGGGGATGGAACACGCCGAGCAGCTCGAAGACCTCGGCGAGCGGCTTGCCCTGCTGCAGCAGCCTCGCCCCCCCAAGGGGCTCAAGGAGGCGATGCGCTTCGGTGGCGTGCTCTGGGATGTGGTCAAGGCCCGCCCCGACCGCGACCTGATTCCCCCCTGCCACCAGCAGGTGTTCAAGGGCGATCAGGTGAACCTTGACGCGCTGCCCCTGCTGCGGCCCTGGCCCGGCGATGCCGGCGGGGTGATCACCCTGGGCCTGGTGATCACCAAGGATCCGGAAACCGGCGTACCCAATGTGGGCGTCTACCGGCTGCAGCGCCAGTCGGTGAACACGATGACGGTGCACTGGCTGAGCGTGCGCGGCGGCGCCCGGCACCTGCGCAAGGCCGCTGCCATGGGCAAGCCCCTGGAGGTGGCGGTGGCCATCGGCGTCCACCCCCTGCTGGTGATGGCGGCCGCCACGCCGATTCCGGTGCAGCTCTCCGAATGGCTGTTCGCCGGCATCTATGCCGGTGAAGGGGTGCGGCTGGCCAAGTGCAAAACCGTTGACCTGGAAGTGCCGTCCCACAGCGAGGTGGTGCTGGAGGGCACGATCACCCCGGGAGAGGAGCTGCCCGATGGTCCGTTCGGCGACCACATGGGCTTCTACGGCGGTGTGGAGGCTTCACCTTTGGTGCGCTTTCAGTGCGTCACCCAGCGGCGTAACCCGCTGTTTCTCACCACCTTCAGCGGCCGGCCGCCGAAAGAGGAGGCGATGCTGGCGATCGCCCTGAACCGGATCTATACGCCGATCCTGCGCCAGCAGATCCCGGAGATCGTCGATTTCTTCCTGCCGATGGAAGGGCTGAGCTACAAGCTGGCCGTGATCGCCATCGACAAGGCCTACCCCGGCCAGGCCAAGCGGGCGGCGATGGCCTTCTGGAGCGCCCTGCCCCAGTTCACCTACACCAAGTTCGTGGTGGTGGTCGACCGCAGCATCAACATCCGTGATCCCCGCCAGGTGATCTGGGCGATCAGCGCCCAGGTGGATCCCCAGCGGGATCTGTTCGTGTTGGAGGACACCCCGTTCGATTCACTTGATTTCGCCAGCGAGCGGCTGGGCCTGGGCGGCAGGCTGGCGATCGACGCCACCACCAAGATCGGTCCGGAGAAGCGCCACGCCTGGGGCGAACCGCTCAGCCGCCCGGCCGAGCTGGAGGCCCATCTCGATGGGCGCTGGGCCGAATTGGGCCTGGCCGACATCGATGCCTGCGATCCCGATCCGGTGCTATTTGGTTACACGCTTGAGCATGTGCTCGAACGGCTGGCGGCCCGCGCTGCCTAGGTCGATGCACTTCCTAGGCAGTATAATATTTATCATTCTTTTTGTGCCACAAGTATTAATTGTTCACCGCCTAAATACCCAAATTCTTTAGACCAATAAAGAAGGGCTTTGGCATCACTAAATCCCACCTCTCTAAGATCATCGAGAATATCCCAGCCAAAATGATAAAAGCAAAGACATCCTTCAGGATTAATTGGATCGCCGTGATATTCGGGGGGCAGCAGATGGACCAAGCCTCCTGCTTGACACAAGTAAGCTCGCATTATATTCTTTTTAGAAGCAAGCTCAAAAGGTGCACTAATAAATATTGACCCACCAGGCTTAATGCAGCGGTAGCACTCTTCTAGTGCTTTCTTGTAGTTTGGAATATGCTCTAAAACGTCGAATGACAATATTGCGTCGAATCTGTTTGAATTAAACGATAAGTTCGTAAGATCTTCGTTTCTGATTCCATTGCTGTTGCTGCTTCCACGCCTTACAAGCTCTCCTAGATACTCGCTACCACATGTATTCTTGTAAGATTGCTGGAATAGCTTGCAAAGAATAGTCGTTTGTTCAGTGATATAGATTTTTGCGTTTTCATTTGCTTGAGTTTCTAGTCTAAATATATGAACAGCGGCACGCATTCTGTTGTTGAGATGACAGACTGGACATGCTAGTCTTTCTCTCCAATTTGGCATCAAGATATTATCTACTTTATAAGCATAATCATAATCTACAATAAAGTCGACAAAAGCCTTGAACACATAGCAGTAGCCATTGTATGCAAACTGCTTAGAAGAGTCAAGGGCGAGCTTCTTCTCAAATATTAAATTAATTAAGTCGGTCCTCAGCTCGTCATTTGCAATATTTATATAGTCTTCATAGGATATTACACTTGAGATTTCAATTTTTGGAGCGCTTCTGTATCTCGGCTTTCCCGTGATGAGCCTGCTCAATATTTTACCAAGCACGTAGAACTCCTGAAAATGAAAAAGTTTAGTCGTAAGTTGCTAAATGGGCCGCCCGATCGCGATTCCTGTATTAATATTTTTCTAGGCTAAGCACTCCCAGTCTTCAGAGTAGAAGCTTGTACCAGCACCAGCAGTTCTGGAGCCAGTTCCGGAAAGGAGTTCTTCTCGTTTCTGCAATTTATGCAGACCCAGAAGTCATATGTTTGCATAATAGAAAATTCCTGCTGGCCTAGTTTGGCGGTTGTGTGCGCCTTGAGCAAGTAAAATGATGCTCAAGCGCCGGGGCCTGCAGGCGATCCAGGCTTTGCTGGAGCTTGCGTTGGAGCCCGAACGCTGGCGTTCAGGGCCCGATCTGGCTTCCAGCCAGGAGATGCCGGCCCCGATGCTGGAGCAGGTGCTGTTGCTGCTGCGCCGCGCGGGGTTGGTGGAGGCGCGGCGGGGCCGCAGCGGCGGCTATCGACTCAGCCGCAAGCCCGCAGCAATTTCCCTGGTGGAGGTGCTCAGGGCCGTGGGGGCCGATCCGGCCGCTGATCCAGTCAGCGAGCCAGCTCCAGATTCAGTACCAGAATCAGTTACAGAGTCAGTGGCTGAAGGGCTGGAGCCCGGCCCAGAGTTGGCTGGAGAACGGGTGGCCCAGGCCCTGGAGCGCCGGCTTCGCCTTGCTCTGGAGCGGGAACTGGCGTTGCTGAGCCTCGAAGAGCTCGTTTATGACCTGCGCAGTTGGCAGGAGTATCTGCGCGAGGACGGCGGCCTGATGCTGGGCTGAAGCTGCCCAGGCTGAAATCGCTTTCGCCGCAAGTGCCCTGAAAGTGTTCGCTGCAAGCCCGCCAGACCTGGCACTTGCTGCCTGCAGCCGCAACCCTCAGGCGATCGCGGCGAAGCAGGCCCTGAAGGCGGTGAGGGTGGCGTCGATGTCGGAGTCGCTGTGGGCCAGGGACGTGAAGCCCGCTTCGAAGGCGCTGGGGGCCAGATACACGCCCCGCTCAAGCATGGCGCGGTGCAGCTGGCCGAATTTGGCGGTGTCGGCCGCCTTGGCCTCCTCGAAGTTGCGCACCGGGCCATCACAGAGGAAGAAGCCGAACATGGCGCTGATGTGGGCGCCGCTGATCGGCAGCCCAGCTTCCTTGCCCGCCGCCAGGATGCCTGCGCAGAGACGCTGGGTGATTGTGTCCAGGCGCTCGTAGGTGCCGGGTTGCTTGAGCAGTTCGAGGGTTTTGATTCCGGCGGTCATCGCCAGGGGATTGCCGCTAAGGGTGCCGGCCTGATACATCGGACCGGCCGGAGCCACCAGGTCCATGATGTCGGCTCGGCCGCCGTAGGCCCCCACGGGCAGACCACCGCCGATCACCTTGCCCAGGGTGGTGAGGTCGGGGGTGACACCGAACTTGGCCTGGGCGCCGCCGTAGGCGATGCGGAAGCCGGTCATCACCTCATCGAAGGTGAGCAGGGCGCCGTGGTCGCGGGTGAGTTCGCGCAAGCCTTCCAGAAAGCCCGGTTCGGGCACGATGAAGCCGGCATTGCCCACCACCGGCTCCAGGATCACCCCGGCGATTTCGCCCGGATTTTCGGCAAAGAGCTTTTTAACGGCCTCCAGGTCGTTGTACGGGGCGGTGAGGGTGTTGGCGGTGGTGCTGCGGGGCACGCCGGGGGAATCGGGCAGGCCGAGCGTGGCAACGCCGGAGCCGGCCTTGACCAGGAACATGTCGGCGTGGCCGTGGTAACAGCCTTCGAACTTGATCAGCTTCTCGCGGCCAGTGAAGGCACGCATCAGCCGCAGCACCGACATGCAGGCTTCGGTGCCGGAGTTGACGAAGCGCACCATCTCCACGCTGGGGACCGCCTCGATCACCAGTTCCGCCAACCGGTTCTCCAGGGCGCAGGGGGCGCCAAAGCTGGTGCCCTTGTCGAGGGCCTGATGCAGGGCGGCGATCACCTCGGGATGGGCGTGGCCGCAGATCGCCGGCCCCCAACTGCCGATGTAATCGATGTAGCGGTTGCCATCCACATCCCAGGCGTAGGCCCCTTTGACGCGGTCAAAGACGATCGGCTGCCCGCCCACGGAGCGAAAAGCCCGCACCGGGGAACTCACGCCGCCCGGCATCAGCTTGAGAGCGGCGTTGAACAGTTCCTGGGACCGGTCGGTGTTCAGGGCAGGAGCCGATACGGGGGCCGTAGTCAAAGCTGAATCCGCAGACGTCAGGAGGTGCTCCGGCAACTGAAGCGGCAAGACCAGCCCTCAGATGCGAAACCATTTCCCATCCTTACGCAACAACGGACGATTTCGCTGAGCTGGCGCCTGCTCGTTAAAGTCCAGATGGCTGAACCTGCTTTCCTTGGTGGATACGCCCAGCACCTTGTGCCTTCCCTGGAAGCGAATTGAGCAACGTCTGCGACGGATCCTGCCAGCGCGGGCCCTCGTGGCGAAGCGCCAGGAGCTGCTCACCTATGACAGCGACGGCCTTACCCTGCACCGGCATGAGCCCCCGCTGGTGGTGCTGCCGGAAACCACCGAGCAAGTGGCCGCCATTCTGCGCTGCTGCCATGAGCTGGGAGTGCCGTTCGTGGCGCGGGGCAGTGGCACCGGCCTCTCCGGCGGAGCGGTGGTGGAACAGGAAGCCCTGCTGGTGGTGACCAGCCGCATGCGCTCGGTGCTGGCTCTCGATCTGGAGAATCAGCGCATCACCGTGCAGCCCGGGGTGGTCAACAGCTGGGTGACCCGGGCGGTGAGCGGCGAAGGCTTTTATTACGCCCCCGATCCCTCCAGCCAGGTGGTCTGCAGCATCGGCGGCAACGTGGCTGAGAACGCCGGTGGGGTGCATTGCCTCAAATACGGCGTCACCAGCAACCACGTGCTCGAGCTGGAGGTGGTCTTGCCCGATGGCCAGATCACCCGGCTGGGCGGTTCGTTGGCGGAGATGCCGGGACTGGATTTGCGTGGTGTGTTCATCGGCAGCGAAGGCACCCTCGGCATTGCCACGGCCATCACCCTGCGGCTGCTGCCCCAACCGCAGACCGTTGAAGTGCTGCTTGCCGATTTCAGTGCGATGGAGGCCGCCGGTGAGGCGGTGCGCAGTGTCACGGCGGCGGCGGTGTTGCCGGCTGGGATGGAGATCATGGATAACTTCACCATCAATGCGGTCGACGACCTCTTCGGCCACGACGAATACCCGCGAGATGCGGCCGCTGTGCTGCTGATTGAGCTCGATGGCCGCAGCGAGGAAGTGAGCGCGGCGGCAGAGCACACGATCGACCTCTGCCGCCTGGCCGGTGCCCGCTCGATCCGTCGGGCCCGCAGCGAAGCGGATCGGGCCCTGCTCTGGAAAGGTCGCAAGTCTGCTTTTGCAGCGGTGGGCCGGATCACCCCCACCTATTACGTTCAGGATGGGGTGGTTCCGCGCAGTGCCCTACCGGCCGTGCTGGCGGCGATTGAAGCCCTGAGCGCCCGCTACAAACTGCCGGTGGCCAACGTCTTCCATGCCGGTGATGGCAATCTTCACCCCCTGATCCTCTACGACGCCAGCAGCCCCGGCGTGTTGGATCGCGTCCAGGAACTGGGAGCCGACATTTTGCGTCTGTGCATTGATGCCGGCGGCAGCATCACCGGTGAGCACGGGGTCGGCTCCGACAAGCGCTGCTATCTCGACTGGATGTTCAGCCCCGAGGATCTGGCCACCATGCAACGGGTGCGCCGGGCATTTGATCCCGAAGGTCGCGCCAACCCCGGCAAACTGTTCCCCACCCCGCGCAGTTGTGGCGAATCGGCTCGGCGGGCCCGCAGCCTGACCATCTACAGGGATGGGATCGGCGCAGATGTGGTCCCCGAAACTGTGGAAGTGTTCTGAGCCAGGACCCTTTCCCGTTCATGCCCGTCTTCTTAGAGACCAGCGGTTGATCGAGGCTGATCGACTTGATTTAGTCGTCATCGATGTCTTCTTCTGGCCACTGCAGATTCACCACCACCGGGGCATGGTCGCTGGGTTGGGTGTTGCCGCGGACCACTTTGTCGATGGCACAGCCGGTGGCGCAGGCGATCAGATCGTCTGTGAGGTAGATGTGATCGATCCGCCAGCCCCGGTCGCGGTCCCAGGCGCCGCTGCGGTAGTCCCACCAGCTCCAATGCTCTCCGTTGGGCTCGAAGAGACGGAAGACATCGTGCAGCCGATCGCTTAATGCCGCGCGCAGGGCCTGGCGCTCGGCGTCGCTGGCCATGATGCCGCCGCCCAGACGGCCAGGGTCGTGGATGTCCCGGTCCTCCAGGGCGATGTTGAAATCTCCCACCATGCAGAGCGCCTCGGCCTGCTCGCCCTGGGCCTCGAGATAGCGCCGCAAACAGGACAGCCAATCGAGCTTGTAGGCGTATTTCTCGCTGCCCAGAGCCGATCCATTCGGGACGTAGAGGTTCAGCACCCGCACCCCATCCACCAGGGCGCTGATCAGCCGTTTCTGTTCACTCAAGGGTCCGGCGGCCCCATCGCCTGGCAACAGAGCGCCAAAGCCAACCTTCACATCCTCCAGGGGGAGTTGGCTGAGGATGGCGACACCGTTGTAAGCCTTCTGACCGCTGATGGCAGCGCTGTAACCCAGGGCTTCGAAGGCCTCAGCGGGGAACAGATGGTCCTCGACCTTGGTTTCCTGAAGGCAAAGCACATCGGGGCGTTGCCGCTCCAGCCAGGCCAGCACCTGCTCAAGCCGGCTGCGGACGGAATTCACGTTCCAGGTGGCGATGCGCATGGCGGGCGGGTCGAGCCGTTGGCGAAGACCCTTAGCATTGCCCCATAACCTCCGCCTGTTTCGCCATGGCCCGTTGCATGGCTCTCAGCGCCTTGGCCTTGCTCAGCGTTCCTTTCCTCCTGTCTCCGGCCGGTGCCGAAGGCTTGGGGGTTGGCACAGGGAGCGGCCAATCGCTGCAGCAGCGACAGTTCTTCGATGACGGCCCTGCCAAGGAAAAGGGGATCATCGACGCCACCAATCCACTTGAGCTGATGAACATGCTTCGCCGCAGTCAGGGCCTCAAAGACGCCACCAATCCCGGCGATGCTGTCGACCGTGCCCTCAGGGAGCTGGAGGTCCAGGGGCCAGCGGGGCCCCAGATCCCTGGATCGGCAGGGGTGATGGCGCCCTAGGAGCCTGGCCATTGGCGGCCTCTCGCAAGGGGGCCAGTCCCCAGGAGGCCGCCACCTGATCCAGCCGGGGATCCTGGGGATCAGGAAGCCGTTTCCTGGCTTCAGCGAGAAGGTTTAGGGCGGCCTGGGTCTGGCCGCGCTCATGGCTGAGCAGGGCCAGAGCCAAGCTGGGTTCCATGCTGTTGGGATGGTCTTTGGCCAGCTTCCGGTAGAGCTGATCGGCCTCCTGTTGCTTCCCCCGGCGTTGTAAGAGGTCTGCGAGCAGCAGGCCGACCTGCAGCGCCTTGGCTTGCTGGGCGGGCTCTGCTTGCTGAGTGGACTTGGACGCTGCCTTGTGGGCGGCCTCCAGCTGGCTTTGGGCCTGTTCGCCCCGCCCCTGCTCGAATTGGAGCAAGGCCATCAGTTGCAGGGCTTCGATCCGGTCGGGCTTGATGTTGAGCAGCTGGCGTACCTCGCGCTCGGCTCCCTTGCGGTCATTCTGATCGCGCCTTAGTTCGGCCAGCATCAACCGCAGTGGCCAGCGATCGGGCTGCTGATCCGCCATTCGCTCCAGCAACGCCGTGGCTTCGGCATTCTTTTGAAGTGCCAACAGCAATTCCAGCAAGCGTTGTTGCTGGCTGGCGGTGGCTTTGCCGCTGCTGAGATCCTCCTGGAGCAAATTGACTTGCTTGAGCGCTTCTTGCTCGGAGCGATCAGCGCCGGCCATGCCGAAGCCGCGCTGGCCCAGCCACCAGCCGGCCGACAACGCGGCAAGGGCGAGAAGCAGTGCAGACCCACCCAGCCAGAGGCCCCGGGGGGCGCCGACGATGCCACCAACGGTCAGGCGGGGAGCCATGGCTGAATTCGTTTGCCCCTGAGTCTGCTGCCTGGAGGCCTGGCTAGATTGCGCACTGGGCCATTGGTTGCCCCCCCTCACAATGCGTCACCATCCGATTTCCCCGGTTACCGAACCGATGCAGTACCGGGCCATTGGCTTGGTCCGCGGTCAGTACGTTCCGACCGACGCCGAGCAGCCCAGCCGCGGTGTGATCCGCAGCGACGACGGCACCGAGATCGAAGCCGTTGTACTGGGTCGTGTGCTCAGCCTGGTTCGCCGCCACCTCGACATGGCCACTCCCCATCTCTGGGTCGTCTACCCACGTCTGCGCGAAACCGACAACCTCCACCTCCAGATCGTTGGCGTCTGGGAGCCGAGCACCCTCGACTCCCCCACAGCCGCTGAGCCTGTGGAGACGGCGGAATCGAGCCCAGGCAACGGCGATGAACTTCCCGAGGGAGACGACTACTTCTCCGTTCGCGGCGAGTTGATCTACACCCGACCTGAGAGTGGCGAGGTGGTAATCAAGATCCGCCAGAAGCCCCGCGCCGACGGCAGCCGCGTTCAGCCATTCAAATTGCAGCTCAAGGGCGAGATTCCCCTGGAGCACCTGCGTCACTTCGTTTCCCTTGACCTACGTCGTCAGGGCAGCCATCTGTGCACGGAGCGCTATGAAGTGATCGCTCCAGTGGCCCAGCGCGGCAACCGCGGCGGCAAGGATCGCGGCAGTAACAAGCGAAACGGCAAGTCAAGCGCTAGCCATGGCGAGATCCAGCCACGCGCGGGTCTGCGCAGCGCGATCATCCGGCCGGGGGGCTGAACCTTGCCTGAGGAGCGCCCCAAATCCACTGAATCCCTGGCAACTGGTCGTTCGCCAGGGACACCCGGCGATCCCGGCGATGGCTCCGTCGCCACGCTCAGCGCTGGCATCGCCGTGGCCAGCGTGACAGCGCTGGCGGTGTTGGGGCCACTGCTGGGGATCTCCCCCTGGTTGATCGCCTTGGCGGCGGGCGGTGCCTTGGTGGCGATCACCGTTGATGGGGTGCGGTTTGGTGGGCGCGGCGGGCATTTGCTGGCTGAAGCCCTGCCAGGCGGCCAGGCGCGCCTGCGGCGAATCGCCATCCATGAGGCGGGCCATTCGCTGCTGGCTGAATGCAATGACCTGCCGATCCGGCGGGTGTTGATCGGCAGCCTGGCCTGCCTGCGGGCCGGCCTCAACGTCAATGGCAGCACCGAATTCGAACCGCCAGCCCACGCCAAGTTGGCAGCCGAAGATCTGCGCCGCTGGAGCCGGGTGCTCCAGGCCGGTATCGCCGCCGAAACACTGCTCTATGGCAGCTCCAGAGGCGGCGGCGATGACAGGGCCCTGCTCGGGCGGCTGTGGGGATTGTCGGGATTTGATGTGGCCACAGCCCAGCTGGAGCAAAGGCGGGCGCGCCGGGAAGTTGAGCAGTTGTTGCGCCGGCAGCGTGACCAGCTCGAGAGCCGCGCCGAGCAACTGCTGGCCGCAGCCCCCCGCCTGATGCGCTGAAGCCATGGGCCTGGCCTACCTCGATTGCCCCACCGGCGTGGCCGGCGACATGGTGCTGGCGGCCCTGTTCGATTTGGGCCTGCCCCATTCCGTTGTGGAGGGCCCGTTGGCCAGCCTCGGATTTGACGCTGCCTACCGCTTGCGCTGTGAACAGGCGCGCAGTGGTGGGCTGCGCGGTTCTCGCCTCACGCTGGAGCTGCTGGAGGCGCAACCGCCGCAGCGAACCTGGCTTGACCTGCGCCAGCGAATCAGCGACGGCCCGATCGATCCGACGCTGAAGCAGCAGGTGCTCAAGGTGTTCGGTTGTTTGGCCGAGGCCGAGGGCGCCGTCCACGGCCATGCCGCGGAGTCTGTTCATTTCCACGAAGTGGGGGCGGTGGATGCCGTTGTCGATGTGGTGGGGGTCTGCGCTGGCTTGCTGCATTTCGGCGTTGATCGGCTGATCTGTTCGCCGCTGCCGGCAGGCCATGGTTCGGTGACCACGGCCCACGGCCTGCTGCCTTTGCCAGCTCCTGCGGTGCTGGAGCTGGCCCGCCGTCATCGCATCCCTTTGGCAGGTGGCGCGGGTTTGCCGCCTGGCGAGTTGACCACGCCCACGGGTCTGGCCCTGATCGCCGCCTGGGCCGAGAGTTTTGGCGCCTCGCCGCCGATGGTGCCGGCTGCCGTGGGGATCGGCCTGGGCCACCGGCAGCTGGACGACCGTCCCAATCTGCTGCGCCTCTGGTTGGCGCAGAACCCCGACCCGTTGGCTGACGCGCCATCAAGCTCCGATGGGCCCCGGTTGGAGACGGTGCTGCTGCAGCAAGCCCAGATGGATGACGCCAGCGCCGAGGATCTGGCCTTCCTGGCCGAGGAGCTTCGGGCTGCTGGGGCCCTGGAGGTGTTCACCCAGGCGGCCCAGATGAAGAAAGGCCGCAGCGGCCTGGTGATTACGCTGGTTGCACGCCCTGATCAGGCCGAGGGCTTGCGCGCGATCTGGTGGCGCCACAGCAGCAGCCTGGGGGTGCGCGAACAGCTGCAGCAGCGCTGGCATCTGCCGCGGCGGATGCGTCAACTGAGCACTCCCTGGGGACCGGTCCGGCTGAAAGTGGCCCGGCTTCCCGATGGCAGCGAGCGCACCAAACCCGAGTACGACGACCTGGCGGCCCTGGCCCGGCAGCACGGCCTCAGCCTGCGCCAGCTGCGCGATGGCGTGAACCACGCCCTGGGTCTGGAGCATGGCGAGCTGCATGGCATCGGCAATGACACCGGCAACGACAATGCTGAACAGACAGGTCGAGTCGTTTGATGCCGACGTTCCCCTCCCTCTCTTTTCTGCGCCGTTGGCCGGCCTGGCTGGCCAAGCACCCACTCCCGGGTGGGTCGCGCCTTTGGGTGAGCCTGCTGAGCTTCGGCTTCGTCGCCGCCGCCCTGCTCGGCAATGGGCCCCAGCTACTGGCCACGCGCCTCGACCCCCAGGGTTGGCTGTGGCTGACGATCGGCATCGGCATCAGCCTGCTGAGCCTGGTGGTCAATGGTCTGGCCTGGACGGTGGGGCTGCGCTGGCTCGGCTTTCGGCCTGCCTGGGACGCCTGCGTGCGCTTCTACCTGCGCTCCAACCTGCTTAAGTATTTGCCTGGAGGCATCTGGCATCTGGCGGCCAGGGTGCAACGGCTGCGCCTGGGCGAGCAAGCCAAGGCCAATGGCGAAGCCGCCTTGCTGAGTGTCCCAGCAGGCTCGAGCCTGACCACGCCCCAGGCCCTGGTGGCCGTGCTGCTTGATCCGATCCTGGCGGCCAGTGCTGCCCTGTTGTTGATCCCCCTGGGTGGCTGGCAGGGCGGTCTGAGCCTGCTGGCCCTGCTGCCATTGGTTGTGCTGGGTCCGCGCTGGCTTAATCCCCTGCTCGCCAGGCTGGAGCGACGTCGGGCTCGCCAATTGGCTTTGGAGCTTCGCCCCGACGAGGTGGAGGCCCTGGTGCCATTCGCCCTGCCTGGTTATCCGCTGCTGCCGCTACTGCCCCAGCTGGTGTTTGTGTTGCTGCGTTTCCTGGGTTTCGCCTGCTGTGTGCTCGCCTTTGACCAGCAGCTGAGCTTGGCCTGGCCCAGTTGGTTGGCGGGCTTTCTGCTGGCCTGGACCGTCGGTCTGGTGGTGCCGGGCGCGCCAGGCGGGCTGGGGGTGTTCGAGGCGGTGCTGTTGTTGCGCCTTGGTCTGGAGATCCCTGAGGCCCCACTGCTGGCGGTTGCCCTCAGTTACCGGCTGCTGGTCACCCTGGCCGACGTGTTGGCGGCCCTGACGTCCTGGCTCGATGACGCCCTGGTGGCCACCGCTGAGCGCCGGCGATCAGCCCGGGCCGCCACCGGCTCCATGGGCCCAAGCGGCCCAACGGCTTAAGTCGTCAAAAATTCGCAACTGCCCTTACTATTGAGAACGACAGGGTTGTGTTCGTGTCTGCCCGTACCACCCCCCTCAGCGGCGAACCACTGCAGGCCACTGAACTGCGCACCAGCCTGCATGGCCGGGGCCAGAGGCTCACGCCCCAGCGGCAGAAGGTTCTAGCCCTGTTCAAACGCATCGGCGAAGGTAGTCACCTCAGCGCTGAGGAGGTGCACCAGCGCCTGCTGGGGGCAGAAGAGAAAGTGTCGCTGGCTACGGTTTATCGCACCCTGCGCCTGCTCAGCGCGATGGAGCTGTTGCGGGAGCTGGAACTGCCCGAAGGGGGGCGTCGCTTTGAGTTGTTCAGTGACACCCACCGCGACCACCACCATCTTGTCTGCATCGGCTGCGGCCGCACCGAGGAATTCGAGAGTGCCCCGGTGCTTACCGCAGGCGAGCAGGCCGCCAGCGCCCAGGGATTTCGCCTGATCGAATGCGTTCTCAATGTCAGGGCCCTTTGCCGCAACTGCCAGGACAGAGGCGAGTCGGGCGCCCAATCCAGCTTCTAGTCGGCAGATCGGCGCGACTTAGCGCCCTGAACACGACGCTGGAGTGCGAAGCGATCGGCAGCTTGTGGTGGCGCGCTCAGGCCGATGGATTGGTCGGCCCAGTGGGCGGTGAGAGCGGCCAGCAGGCTGTCGCGATCACCCAGGATTCGGATCATGGCGTTGAGGTTGTGGATCGGGTCGCTGAAACTCTGCCGCCAGTCTTCGTTGGCCCAGCGTGCGGATCGCACAGATCGGGGGCTCAAAAAGCACCAGGTCATTTGCAACTACCAATTGCTATTGAGAACCACTTGCAAGAAAGCCGGTCGACTGTTTAGATTGCGAGTCATTCGCAATAGCCCCGACCCGTGGCTTTTCGCTTTTTGCCTGACACGCCAGCCGCTTCCGTACGCATGCCCGTCGGCCAGACGGTGCTGCTGGATCCCAGCACGCGCTCCGGTCCTGGTGGTCACTGCATTGAAGTGCTCGAAGGCATCGCCAGGGTGTTTTGCCCCTGTGAAGAAACCGAGGGCATGACCCTGGCCTTTCTTCAGGCCGGTGACCTGTTGCGCACCGATCGGCTCTGCAGTGAAGGGGTCTGCGTCGAAGCACTCACGCCTCTCTGTTTCCGCAGCGATTCCGAAGCTCTCAGCGGTGACGGCTTCGATCCTGTCAATGAGTGGACGTTGCAACTGCTGCGCATCCGCCACCTCGGCAGCGCTGAGCAACGCCTCCATGCCTTGCTTGGCCTGCTGGTCAGGCGGCTGGGCCGCCGCTGCGGTTCCTGGTGCGACCTGCCATTCCGCCTCACCCATGAGCGAATCGGTGAATTGATCGGCACTACCCGGGTCACCACCACCCGCTTGATCTCCAGGATCCGTCAGGCCGATCTGCTGCAATCCCCAGCCGGCGAAGCGGTGTTGCGACTGGCTCCAGCGCTGGTGGAATCGGCCCCGCTCGAAGCGACATGAGATCTGATCCAAGGCTGATGCAGACCGCGCCTCCCCCTCGCCTTCCCAATCAGGTCGGCAGCTTGGTGGGCGGACTCTGCCGCGAAATGGGCCGGATCCATGGCCGCAACAAAAGAATCGCCATGGATCTGGGCTGTTGCCAGGCCAAGGGGCTGCTTGCTCGCCTACGAGCGGAACAGCAGCAGCTCCAGCAACGTCAGTGCGAACTGCAGGCCATTGCCCGCCAGCTCAAACAGCAACCCAATCTCGACCCGCTCGGAATTGAGTTCCTGTTGGAACTCACCCGGCGCAGCCCAAGGCCCGGAGGCTCAGCTGCCCATGCTGGCGGGTGAAGACTGACCGGCGAACAGTTCGCCGTCGAGTAGCAGCAGGGCCGCCGGATTGTTTTCGCACAGCCGAAGCCGTCCGAGCAGGTGAGCCGACTCGGCCTCGGCGCCCGTTTGCTTTTCGATCAACGGGTCAAGGAAGACGGTGGTGCGCACGTCACCGGAACGTTCCGCCAGCGAATAAAGCTGCATCAGGGAGGTGGTGACCTCTGTTTCAATCTGGAATACAGCGGCGAAGACCTCTTCGAGGCTGTCCCAGTTCTGGCGGGGCTTGTCGATGGCATCGAGGGCGACAGGCTGACCGCGACCAACCAAATAATCGGCAAAGATGCCGGCGTGTCCGCGTTCCTGATCTGATTCCTGCTTGAAGTAGAGCGAGAAACCGCGGAATTCCCGCTCGGCGAACCAGATGGCCAGGGCCCAGTAGGCCGAACTGGCATTGAGTTCCATGCTCAGGTGCTGCTGCAAGCCATCGAGCAGGGCTTCTTCGAGGGGCTGCGAGACGGCTCTTCCCCCGGTCCCCAGAGCTTTGGACGCTTGTATGACATCTGAAACCATGGTGGTACCTGAATTGACAATCAGAATAGGAGGACACCCAGCCAAGGGTTTGATTCGGCTCTAGCTGTGTAGTCCCACCACGTTGTTCAGCTGACAAGGGGGTGTGAGGTCGCCAGGGTCGGAGTGTCACCACCGTCCCAAGACCTCACACACCATGCATAGCCACCCTCTGGCCCGACTGACACCCATCAG
>Ga0208768_1000021_pt1 | contig 137170 bp, 138 predicted proteins | sample AntAceMetag02UK1_FD_184760 | JGI IMG/M metagenome (GOLD analysis project Ga0208768, IMG submission 184760) | Saline lake microbial communities from Ace Lake, Antarctica - Antarctic Ace Lake Metagenome 02UK1 (SPAdes) (version 2) | ecosystem: Environmental > Aquatic > Non-marine Saline and...
ATGTCACTGGAAAGTCTCGCCCGAATAGTCGATAACCCTGTTCTCAGCCTGCCCGGCGTGGGCAGCTGAAACCGTGATCGCAGCCGAGACGGCACGCACGATTTACACCATCTGATGGGACGCTACCGGACCCTATCGTGCCCCTCGCGAATGTGGCCCGTTTTGATTCCGAGGGGGTCGCAACCTGTTCGGCCGAATCCGATCCCGGATGGTCCCTTCCCGATCCCGAGATTAACGCGCGGCTGAAACGTGGCGAGAAGACGGTTCGTAGCGACACCTATTTCAGCGAGCGGAGCGGCGAGTGGCTGTTTGCCATCCTCATACGGCTCGAGGACGACGAGGGCAAGTTTGCTGGGTCTGCAGGACTTGAGCTGCGGACGGAACAGCTGGCATCTCTGTCGCGCGGCGACTCCCTGCCCGAGGGCATGGAAGTGGCATTGCTGGACGACCGCGGCGAATCCTTTGGCAGTCAGCGGTTTTCGAAGATCGATCCGGACTGGGTCGCGCAGGTTGCGAAAGAGGGATCAGCGAAACTTTTCGTCCTGACAGGCGAAGATGGCGAGTCGCTTGACGTGGTGATCCAGCCCGTCGGCCCAGGCAATGTCTTTGCCGCCATCTCGCGCAAGTCGCCCGGCCTGTGGAGTGATTTCACGCTGCGCCCGGTCAGGTCGATCGGCCTGCCACTGGTCGCCTTCTCGGTGGCCCTGCTGGCGGTCTGGATCGCGATCGATTCCCTTGTCCTGCGCTGGCTGTCGCGGCTGACCCGGACGGTCCGGGTGTATGGCGCCGGTCGTTACCAGTTCAAGGCCGGGGAGACGTTCGACAGGGCACCTGACGAAATCGCCAAGCTCGCCCGCGCGATGGACGTGATGGCCAAGGACATCGGCGAACGCGACAAGGACCTGAAACTGGCCATTGCAAGCCGCGACGAGGCCGTTCGCGAGATTCACCACCGCGTGAAAAACAATCTCCAGATCGTGACAAGCTTCCTCAACCTGCAGGGCCGCCAGCTGCGTGACCCAGAGGCCAAGGCCGCGATCGCCGCCGCGCGCCACCGGATCGACGCCCTCGCGATCGTCCACCAGACTCTCTACCAGAACGAGCGCCTCGAGCAGGTCCGGCTGAAACCGTTCCTGGGCGGCCTTGTCACGCACTTGTCAGAAGCCCTCGGCATAGAGGAATCCGGTGTCGAGGTCATCCAGTCCTATGCTGACGTGGAGCGCCCGGCCGACGATGCCATCCCGATGGCCCTGTTCATCGTCGAGGCGATCACGAACGCGGTGAAGTACGCATTCGGCCCCGCCGGCGGCCAGATCCGTATCGCGCTCAGCGTCGACGCGGACGGAACCAGGCTGGACATTTCCGACAATGGCCGTGGCTTTGATCCATCGACATCATCCGAGACACATGATGGCGGCGGGCTGGGGTCAAAGCTGATGACCGCCTTTTCGCGCCAATTGTCTGCCAAGCTGACTGTCGATGCGAGCGTGGATGGCGGCTGCCGCCTGACCCTGTTCATGCCCCGGAACGCATAAAGGCAGCGCCCTGCCCGCCTCACATCGCCTGCCTAAAGGCCGGCCTCGATGGCAATGGCGAGGACGAATTCCTCGCAGGGTCGCAACAGTTTGAGCCTGGCCGCTTCGGGGTCGGGCGCTTCGAAGGCGGCGGTGGAGTGGGAGACCGGCTCGAAACAGAAACAGGGTGGGTCCGTGGGCGTATAGATCACGCAATAATTCGCCCCCCGGATCGCACGGATCCCTATCTGAAGGCCGGTCTCCGGCTGGATGATCTTGGCGGACCCCTGCCAGCCCGCATAGCAGTGATCGAGATCGGTTCCCGACACCGGGCGCGAGCTCGCAAAGCGGGTCGCAGCATCAAGCGGCTGCGAGACCAGAGGCCCCTGCCCCATGGGCCGCGCGGCGCTGGCGGCGTCCGACCGAAGCGTGGTTTGATTGGTACACCAAAAATAGGGGTGAACCCGTGGTCGACGACCAGAGCTGGCTGCAGACTTTCCTTCCGTACCCCAACGATATCCTGAAGCGCCGACATTGTACGAAGCAGACTACAAGGCCAAGGCCATGCGCAAATCGCTCTGCGACGCATTCAGGGGGGCCGTTTATCGGCAGGCGCTATAATGTCGGGCGATTGCCCGCCTCGGATCGGTTCAGGGCCTCATACGAGTGCACCTGCCGCGAGAAGAGCCTTGCCAACCTTGTGTTTGGACAGTTAGAGCCTTTGGCCTCTAATACTTTAGCATTGAGTGGACAGAATATCAGTGAGCAAGCGCCAACCGATTACAATCAAGGAAGTCGCCGAAGAAGCCGGCGTATCCCAGATGACCGTTTCACGGGTGCTGAACAAGCAGAAACTCGTCAAGGAGTCGACGCGCCTGCGGGTTGAAGCGGCGATTGCCGCGCTCAATTACCGGCCAAACCTGATGGCGCGCGGCCTGGCAGGCGGCAAGTCCAAACTGATCGGGCTTGCCTATTACAACCCGAGTCCGAGCTATCTCAGCGCCCTCCTGGTCAGCGCACTGAAAGAGTGCCGCGATCTGGGGCATCACCTGGTCATTGAAGACCTGTCGGACATTGAGGGCGATCTCGACAATTCGGTCATCGTCAAGCGCCTCAGCTCGATCCGCCTTGACGGCCTGATCCTTGCGCCGCCGCTGAGCAGCAATCAGGCCCTGCTCAAACTGATGCAGGATATGGGGATCCCGGTTGTAGCGCTAAGTTATCGCGACCCCCAGTCCAATCATTCGAGCGTCGCCTTCGACGATGTTGCCGCTTCCTTCGCAATGACCGAGCTGCTGATCGAAAAGGGTCACAAGCGCATCGGCTTCATTCGGGGACCGCGCGAGCATCCATCATCTCACCAACGCCAGGTCGGTTACGAAGAGGCGCTCAAGGCGCACGGCATCCCGATCGACAACGGCCTGATCTTCGAAGGCGACTTCACCTTCAAGTCCGGTATGCAGCTTGCCAACGAGGTGCTCGACGCCAAGGAGCCACCCACGGCTGTCTTCGCCAGCAATGACGACATGGCTGCCGGCCTCATTGCGGGCACCCAGCGGCGCGGCGTGAAGATCCCGTCAGAACTGTCGATTGTCGGATTTGATGATACCGCCATCGCGGCCGCCATCTGGCCGCGACTGACCACCGTGAAACAGCCAATCGCCGAAATGGCCCAGACCGCAGTCGACATGATTTCCGACATTACCAGTGCCAACTGGAACGGAGAGCCTGCGCACGTGACGATTGATACGATCCAGATTGTCGAACGCGAAAGCCTCACAACACCGCACTGACGTTCGCAATTGTGTCAGGCGCACCCCGCCAGGCCCTGAATTGAAGACTTGGACAAACAGAAACGGCAGGCGGTTGCGCCTGCCGTTTCCAATTGCCCTCTTTGAGTGTGTGCTAGCTTTACATATCCTCGCGTTCCTTGCCCTTCGTCTCGCGCACGGCCCAGACGACAAAGAAGATCGAGATCAACCCGCCAGAGGCGCATGACTGTTGGGGCGACGCACCAATCTGCAGCCTGTTCTCCAATGACGACGTGCCGGTCAGTCCGTTCAACATGAGAGCGCAATAGGGAGCCGCCGACAGCGGGTGCCCCGTCTTGCGGCGACGCAGCGCGCGTGATAACTCCACACCGATAAAGACCCAGGTCGCGAGGTTGACGAACCGGCGCCGGACCTGTCCACTCGCGCCGATGCGCACCACTGTCCGTACCGCACTCCGATTCCTCCAAGGCAGCCTTCCCTGACATGACACCATCGTGCGCACTCTCCCCACTCTCTGGCCAACCGTCCGATACGCCCTGGCCGACGGCGGACTGGCCCGAGGCGAACGTCCCGGACCAGGTCGATTCAGCTTCCCTGGATCGCCTTCTGGACCTCGCCTTCAGCGACCCAGCGCCTGATGTGATGGGCGAAACCCATGCCTTCCTCGCGGTGCATCGCGGGCGCATCGTCAGTGAACGCTATTGGCGCAAATATACGGTCAGCGACACCTATCCGTCCTGGTCGGAGGCAAAGAGCATCACGCATGCGCTGGTCGGTATTCTCGCGCAGCAAGGCCTGATCGATGTCCATGCGCCCACCGATGTGCCGGAATGGCAAGAGGCCGACGACCCCCGCCGCCACATCACACTCGACCAGCTGCTGCGTATGTCGAGCGGACTGAAATTCGCCGAGGACTATGTCGATGCAGGCGTGTCCGACGTGATCGAAATGCTATTCGGCGGCGGCAAGGATGACGTGGCCGGTTTCGCCGCGAATTTCCCGCTCGTGCATGAACCCGGCAGCACGTGGAGCTATGCCAGCGGCACGACCAATATCGTCGCCCGCTGTGCCGCCCGTGCGCTTGGCAAGTCTGGAGACGACTTCAGGTCGTGGATGTTCCGTGAACTGTTCGAACCAATCGGGATCCAATCGGCCCAACCAAAGTTTGACGCACAGGGTACCTTTATCGGCTCGTCCTTCTGCTATGCGACCGCGCGAGACTTCGCCCGCTTCGGCCTACTCTACATGCGCGACGGGGTCTGGAACGGGCAGCGCATCCTGCCCGAAAGCTGGGTCGACTATGCCCGTACGCCAACAAAGACACCGCCAACTGAAACCCTCGGCTACGGCGCCCACTGGTGGCTGGGCATGTGCGGGCCCGGCAGTTTCTCGGCCAATGGCTATCAGGGCCAGTATACCGTCCTTGTGCCCGATCTCGACCTGATCCTTGTCCGCCACGGCAATTCGATGGATGAGAAAGGCGACGAAGTCAGGCGCTGGCTGGCACAGGTTGCCGACTGCTTCCGCTAGGCGCGTTTCACGACCGGCCTGACGCCATGTCCCGAGATACCTTGTCGGCAATCATGATTGTCGGCGTGTTCGTGTTTCCCGATACGATCGTTGGCATCACCGAAGCATCGATCACCCGAAGCCCGGCGACGCCATGCACTTTCAGGTCCTTGTCCACCACGGCCAGCGGGTCGTCAGCCCGCCCCATGCGAGCGGTGCCGACCGGATGGAAGATGGTCGTGCCGATGTCGCCAGCCGCTTTGGCAAGGGACACATCATCATCGCCCACATCTGGCCCCGGCAACATCTCGTCCGGATGGAACGGCGCCAGCGCAGCCTGCGCCATAAGGCGCCTTGTCATCCTTATGGCATCTGCAGCCACAGCCCGGTCAGTCTCGGTCGCAAGATAGTTCGGGTTGATAAGGGGTTTGGCGTCAAGCGCCGCCGACTCGATCCTTACTTCGCCGCGCGACGTAGGCCGCAGATTGCAGGCGCTCGCCGTGATTGCCGGAAACCGGTGGAGCGGTTCACCGAACTTGTCTAGCGACAGTGGCTGGATGTGGAACTCGAGATTAGCCCTGTCCTGCCCCGCATCCGAGCGCGCAAAGATGCCCAGCTGCGAGGGTGCCATTGTCAGCGCCCCGCGCCGCCGCACGGCATAGTCCAGCCCCATGCCCATCCGGCCAGGCAGGGAATGGTAGGTTTCGTTCAGAGTCCGCGTGCCCGATACGCGAAAGATCGCGCGCTGCTGCAAATGGTCCTGGAGGTTCCGGCCGACGCCCTGCCGGTCAATCACAGGGACGATGCCCGCCGCCGTCAGCCACCCAGCGGGACCGACACCTGAGCGATGCAGGACTTGCACCGACCCGACCGCCCCCGCGCACAGGATCACTTCGCCCTTGGCCGTCGCCGTTCGTTGGCGTCCGTCCTGAAGGTACGCAACACCCGCAGCACGCTCGTTCTCGATGACAAGCCGATCGACAAGGCAACCGGTTTCGGTCCGCAGGTTGGTGCGCCGAAACACCGGCTTCAGGAAGCCCCGCGCCGCCGACCAGCGCAGGCCCCGTTTCTGGTTGACGTGGAAATAGCCGACGCCCTCATTATCTCCGGTATTGAAATCCTCCGTTGCCGGAACACCCATCTCGCAGGCGGCATCGCGGACGGCATCAAGAATGCCCCAACGCACGCGCGGGTACTCGACGCGCCACTCGCCACCCACTCCATGGTGCTCGGTCTCGCCCAGGAAATGGTCCTCGATCCGCCTGAACACCGGCAGGACATCCGACCAGCCCCATCCAGGTAATCCGAGATCGCGCCAATGGTCATAGTCCGCCGCCTGTCCGCGCATCGAAATCATCGCATTGATCGCCGACGAGCCGCCGAGCACCCTGCCCCTTGGGTAGGACAGCTTGCGTCCGTTCAGTCCGTCCTGTGCAACCGTCTCAAACATCCAGTCCGAGCGCGGATTCCCGATGGCGAAGAGGTAGCCGACCGGAATATGGAACCACAGCCAGTTGTCGCGTCCGCCCGCCTCCAGCAACAGGACACGCTTTTGCGAGTCCGCCGACAGCCGGTTGGCGACAACGCAGCCTGCCGAGCCGGCACCGACAACAATGTAGTCGTATTCGCCATCGATCTGGTCTGCAGCGGGCAATGGGATGGTCCTTTTGGCTTCGCACCTGACTACAGGACACGTCTCCACTACGCCAGTCGCAAGCCTTGCCCTAGCTCGCGATCCGTCCGGCGAATCGCGCATCGGCCCGCATGCGGTTCAGCACGACGCCGATGACGTACCCACCCCGGCTTTCGATGGCGAGCTGGGCTTCTGCAACCTCCTCCGCATTGGTCGATTCAGCCTGCACGACCAGCACGACACCATCAGCTTCGTTGGCCACGCCCAGTGCGGCGTCCGACCGATCCAGTGCCGGCGCATCCACGATGATCCAGTCAGTCGATCGGCGCAGCGCCTGCCACCAGGCCGGCTGGGAACGCAGGCGCACGGTGTGGCCGCGCGTCAATCGCTCGGTCCGGAACCGCGTCACCAGCAGCCGCGTCCCGGTCACAGGGTGAGTGGTCAACAGTTTCGATGTGCCGCCTTGGGCTGCCGGTATCAATTCATACATTGGCGCGCACCCGAGCGCAGCATCATAGGCCCGGCCGGGCTGCGCCACGCCGGTCGCGAACCCCCGATCAAACGCGTCAAAAGCCGCATTCAGGGTGAGTTCTAGATCGACCAGCCAGGCCGTCCGTTCGGCATGCTCGGCCGCCATCAAGGCGAACGAGGCCGCCATGCTGCTCGTGCCCTCACCGCTGCGCGCCGCGACGAACATCACGGTGCGTGCGCCCTGATGCGGCCTCAGGCGCGATGCAACGCGCCACAGCGTCGCCAGATCCGGCCGCAGGTCCCGCATCCCCGCTCAGACCTCCCCGACAGTCGCGAGCACGGGCAGGTCCAGCGTGCGTTCGACCGAGCGCCGTGTGGCAAAGCCTGTGCGGGACAGGGCCTTCAGCAGCCCGGCAACTATCGCAGCGAGGCAGGCCAGCGCAAAGGCCAGCACCGCCACGACGGATCGCGTCGCGGTAGGCCGCACCGGCACGTTCGCTGGTTCAAGCACGCGGATGCCGTCGAAACGGCTCACATTGGTATCTACTTCCTGTCTCACCTCTGTCATCAGGTCGCGCTCCAGCAAGTCCCGCTTGCGCATCAATGCCTTGTAGCGCGGCGTGAGGCTGGTGAGGCGAGCCTGACGCGCCTCAAATCCGGCGATCTGCCGCGTCAGGGCAGCCTGCTGGTCTGTCAGTGACGCCGCTTCTGCCTGCAGGTCGCCGATAACCGACAGCATCTGCTCATAACGCGGGTTCGGCCCCGTCCGCACCGTGCCAACCGGTCCGTCCAGCGTGTCGATGAAGGTTTCGGCCCGGGCAATGCGCCGGTCCATCTCTTGTATCACTGCAGACCCCGGCAAATTATTGACCAGGAGCGCCTCGCGTTCGAGCTTCATATCGATCAGAGTCTGCTCGGTGGAGTCCTCAACGAAGAGGCGCTGTTGCGGGCGGATTGCCCTGATCTGCCCGCGATAGGCGCCAAGCTGGCTCTCCACCTGCTGCAGACGGGAATCCGCTTCCAGCAGGCCTTCACTGGCCGCCTGGTAGAGCGCCTGCACGGTATCGCGCTCCGCTTCGAAATTGCTGATGCCCTGCGCTTCAAGGAAACCGCCGACTGCGGCTTCAGATTCCAGCAGCCGGGCTTCCAGTGCGGCCCGATCAACCGGTAGCCTGATGGCCTGCGGCTGCGCCAGCACTTGCGCACGATAGGCAAGATAGGCTCCGACAAGCGCATTGAGCACTTCTGCGGATGTTTCCGCATCGCCGTTCCGGAAAGTGGCCGTGATGACGGGCGCCCTCGACGCCGCCCATACGTGGAAGTCCCGCTCCATCGCCTCAACACTCATCTGGCGACACTCTGCGGCGAGACGGCGAAGCCCCTCGGCATCGCCCCGCACGGCGCGGCTCCGGGCCTCGCAGCTGTGGTTGAGCGCAGGATACAGGCGCGACATCGGAAACCGGTCGAGCACACGGGCAACGACCACCGGACTGCGCAGGAATTCCAGCTCTGGCTGGACAAGGTCATCATGACTGGCGCTGCTGGTCGACGACACGATCAGGCGCGAGCGCGATTCAAACTGGTCTGGTCGTGACAGGGCCGCTGCGAGGCCGAGTGCAAATACCGGTACGAAGACCAGCAGCATCAGCCACTTTGCCCGCCAGAATTGCACAATCAGGTCAGCGGCCCCAAGCCGTGGCCGCGACGCGAATGTCCGCGCCATGCGATTATCCGCCGGATCTCGGTTGGGGGCCTCGGTCAAAGGCATGTCGGTTGCGGCTCCTCACAGCGCGTGAGAAATCAAACTCGCACACTGCCGTTTGATATTTCATTAAGCTTAACAACGGTGCCCGGACAGGAGCATCAGCGTCCGGGCGAGCCGCGAGAGCCTAGTTCATCAGTTTGAGCCACTCGCGGGCCGACTGGAGCGCCCGCTTGACCTCGTCGGACGACATCATATCGGCCAGTTCGGCGCGCTGAATCTTGGCATCTTCAATCCCGCGCAGGGCGGCAAGGTTGAACCATTTATGCGCGGCAATCATGTCGACTTCCACGTTAAGGCCGGTCGAATAGACCAGGCCGGCCTGGTAAAGTTCCTCGGGAGCCGAATCCGGTCCGAGCATTGAAGCGAGGTCTAAAGCGTAATCTGCAAAGGGCATTGTCTTGTTCCTGTTTCACCTTGCCACCGCATCGCCGGGATCAGTCCCGTGTCCTGCCTTGGCAACCACCACCCACCTTGTCCGGCGATGTCTGGAGAGTGCCGTGAGAGATTTGCGTTCTAGTTAACGCCAGAGCGCCCAATGGGGCAGAGTGTTACCGTCCTGGGGCGCCTCATTAACCCTGAACGCTCGAAGGCCGCTCACAGCCCGATAAGCCATTTTTGCTTTCCGCTCTCGCGACAATCTGGCAAACTTAAGCCATGACCGAATTTTTCAAACCGATCCCGTACGCGCTGTGGCGCGAAGACAAGACGGCTTTTGCCGAAGCGCTGGGAAACTCGTTCCGTGAGACCGGCTTTGCCGTCATCGCCGGCCATCCGGTCGACCAAAGCGTCATTGACGAAAACCTGCGCGCCACTAAGGCCTTCTTCGCCATGCCGGATATCGCCAAGCTCGCCTATGACGGCAAGTCCGGCGGCGGCCAGCGCGGCTACACCGCTTTTGCCACCGAGAATGCAAAGGGCGCCGCCAAGGCAGACCTCAAGGAATTCTGGCACACCGGTCGCCACTTGCCGGCCAACTCACCCCATCGCAAGACCATGGCCGACACGCCCAGCGTCGGCGAGATACCAGATTTTGACCGCGCCACTCGCGCCCTCTTCGATGCGCTGGACGAAATGGGCCGTGATCTCCTGCGCGCCATCGCGCTCCACCTCGGCCTTGATGAGCTGTGGTTCGAAGACCGCGTCGAGATGGGCAATTCCATCCTCCGCCTCCTCCATTATCCGCCACAGGAAAACGCGCCACCGGAAGGCACCGTCCGCGCAGGCGCGCATGAAGACATCAATGTCATCACGCTCCTTCTCGGGGCTGAAGAGGCTGGCCTCGAGGTGAAACACCGCTCCGGCGAATGGCTCGCGGTCAACCCGCCGCCCGGCGCCCTCGTCATCAATAGCGGCGACATGCTCCAGCGCCTCACGGCCGGCGTCCTGCCCTCGACCACGCACCGCGTCGTCAACCCGGCGCCCGAACGCGCGAAATTTCCGCGCTACTCGACGCCCTTCTTCCTCCACTTCAACCAGGATGTCGTCATCGAGGCCCTGCCACAATGCGTCGCCGAAGGCGGCAAGCCCCAGCCCCCGATCACCGCGCAGGACTACCTGATGGAACGCCTCCGCGAGATCGGCCTCGTAAAGGTAGAGAACTGCCTCAGACGCGCGGATGTATGAGTTCTTCGTGCATAAGACGGAACCCAGCTTCCGGCTAACGGTGCAGCAAGGTGCCCCGTTCCCATCTCAAAGCCAGATCGAAAGCTGGGTCCATTTGCGAACACGCACGAAACGGAAGATGATACCAGCCCGGGCGTCGTCGGCGCGATTGATGAAATGGGATATTGCCTGTTTCGCATCGGCTTCCGGTTTGAAGATATCCACCTGACCTAACCTTGCGCAACCTCTTGCCTCGCCGTCGCAATGCGCCTGAATAGGCACACAGCTCGCCAGAAGCTGACGTTAGGGCAGGAGGAAGCGCATGTTCAACAATACAGAATGGCTCGCACAGGTCCGCGAAGACGTGATCGATCCGGATCGCGAGATCGTGGATCCTCACCACCACCTCTGGCCGAAACCCCACCTCAGCTACGACCTGGAAGAACTCTGGTCCGACACTGAAGACGGCCACAACGTCACCCAGACCGTGTTCATGGAATGCGGCTCATCCTATCGCAAGGACGGCCCCGACCACCTGCAGCCCATCGGCGAGACCGAGTTTGTCGCCGCTGCCGCCGCCCGCTCCGCCGCTGATCCCGACAAGGCCACCATCGCCGGCATTATCGGCCATGCAGACCTGCGCCGCACCGACCTCTACGAGATTCTCGACGCCCATCTTGCCGCCGCCAACGGCCTCTTTCGCGGCATCCGACACGCCGGCGCCCACGATCCGGACAGCGCCGCCTTCTCGATCCCCGGCCGTGCGCCCGCAGGGCTCTATAAGGACGAAGACTTTCGGCGCGGCGTTGCCCGTCTCGGCGACCGTAGATTAACCTATGACACGTGGAACTACCATCACCAGATCCGCGACTTCGCAGACCTCGCCAGCGCCGTACCCGGCACGACCATGATCCTCGACCATTTCGGCACGCCGCTCGGCGTCGGCCCCTATGAGGGCAAACGCGACGCCAATTTTGCGCAATGGAAAGACGACATCGCCGCCGTTGCCGAGCGCCCGAACGTCTTTGCGAAGATCGGCGGCCTCGCCATGCCGGACAATGGCTTCGGCTGGAACACGCGCGCCACGCCGCCCACGTCGGATGAGTTCGTCGAGGCGCAGGCGCCCTATTATCACCATGCGATCAAGTGCTTCGGTCCGGAGCGGTGCATGTTCGAAAGCAACTTCCCGGTCGACCGCCTGTCGATCGGCTATCGCACGCTTTGGAATGGCCTGAAGAAGATTGCCGCCGACTATTCAGAGGCTGACCAGACCGCCATGTTCAGCGGTACCGCCCGCAAGGTCTACCGGCTCTAGGTGCGCGCTATCCAGGTCGCCGCGGCTTCGCCTGCTGCCTTGCCTGTCGCAAGACAGGCCGTTATCAGGTAGCCGCCCGTCGGTGCGTCCCAGTCGATCATCTCGCCGGCGCAGAACACGCCCGGCATGTCGTGCAGCATGAGAAGGTCGTCGAGCGCGCGCCACGCCGCGCCGCCTGTCGTCGAGATCGCCTCGTCCAGCGGTACAGTCCCGGTGATCCTGATCGGCACAGCCTTGATCAGTTTCGCCAGCGCCTCCGGTTCCGCCGGCAGCGGCCCGCCTGTCGCCTCATGCAACAGTGCCAATTTCACACCGGACACGTGCACGCTCTTGCGCAAATGATTGGCCATGGACTGCTTGCCGCGCGGCCGTGCGAGTTTCGCAGCAATCGCGCCTTCGTCCATATCCGGCAACAGGTCCACGAACAGGGTCGCGCTGCCGTCCCGCGCCAGCGCGCCCACCAGCGTCGCCGACAACGTATAGATGCCGCCGCTCTCAACCCCGCGTTCGGTAATCACGAATTCAGATCGCGTGTCCTGGCGCCCGTGCACACCATCCGTCCACAAACGCACGGACTTCAGCGGGTCGCCTGGGAACTTTTCCTTCAGGTGATCCGACCAGTCCACAAGGAATCCGCAATTCGACGGCCCGAACGGCGCGGTCGCCACACCCTTGCCAGCCAGCAAGGACGCCCACGCACCATCAGACCCAAGACGTTTCCAGCTCGCTCCACCCAGCGCCAGAACTGTCACATCGGGTGTCGCCGTCACGGCGCCATCGGGCGTTTCGAACATGAGTGCGCCTGTATCATCCCATCCCTGCCAGCGATGGCGCGGATGCAGCACGGTGCCCAACTCCTGCAACCGGACAAGCCAGGCCCGCAGCAAGGGGGACGCTTTCATCATCTCGGGAAACATGCGCCCCGTCGGCCCGGTATGCGCAGGTATGCCAAGCCCCTGCATCCACTCCATGATTTCACTCGGCCCGAACGCCTTGACCATCTCTGCCAACCGGGCATTTCCGCGATAGCGCGAGAGGAAAACGTCCCTGTCTTCGGCATGGCTGATATTCAGCCCACTCTTGCCCGCCATCAGGAATTTTCGCCCGACACTCGGCATCGCATCGTAGATATCGACAGTGATGCCGCGTGCGGCCAGCGCCTCGGAAGCCATAAGGCCTGCCGGTCCCGCGCCAATGATTGCGGCGCGCACCTAGATCAAACCGGCGAGGGGTGAACTCGGGTCAGCATACATCTTCTTCGGCATCCGTCCGGCGAGATAGGCCTCGCGCCCGGCGATCACCGCATGTTTCATCGCGCTCGCCATCAGGATCGGATCTTTCGCCGCTGCAATCGCCGTGTTCATGAGAACGCCGTCACAGCCAAGCTCCATCGCGATCGCCGCGTCCGACGCCGTGCCGACACCCGCGTCGACGATCACCGGCACGCGGGTCTGTTCCACGATCAAGCGGATGTTCACCGGGTTCATGATGCCGAGGCCTGAGCCGATCAGGCTGCCCAGCGGCATGATTGCGCAACACCCGGCCTCTTCCAGCATCCTGGCGTAGACCGGGTCATCGGAGCAGTAGACCATGACCTCGAACCCGTCCGCGATCAGCGCATTGGCTGCCTCCAGCGTCTCCGGCATGTTCGGATAGAGCGTCTTCTGGTCGGCCAGCACTTCCAGCTTCACGAGATTCCAACCGCCGGCCTCGCGCGCCAGGCGCAGCGTCCGCACGGCCTCGTCAGCCGTGTAGCAGCCCGCCGTATTGGGCAGGTATGTGAACTCGTCGGGCTTGACGAAGTCGGTCAGTATTTCCTGGCTCGGATCGGACAGGTTTACCCGGCGAAGCGCAACGGTCACGATCTCGGCGCCCGCCGCGCGCGCCGCATCGGCGTTCTGCTGGTAATTGGCATATTTTCCGGTTCCGACAATCAGGCGAGACGCGTAGGATTTTCCGGCAATGATCAAGGGTGTGTCAGTCATGTCTGCTGATCTGGCCGCGTTGATCCCGCCCGTCAACTCCTCGCCCGGTCAACCGCCCCCGACGAACTGCACGAGTTCCAGCCGGTCGCCCTCTTCCAGCACGGTAAAGGCATGTTCAGACTTCGGCACGATTTCGAGGTTGCGCTCCACGGCTATGCCGCGCGGGTCGCGCCCGGTGGCCGCCGACAGCTCTTCCAGCAGCATCGACAGGGTCGTGCCTTGGTTAACCTGCCGTGTCTCACCATTCAGGGTGATCTGCATGTCTGCCGCCTCCGGTTCAAAGCCCCCTTGCCTTGCCGGGCGTTCCAGAGCAAGACGGGGCCCATGTCAAAACCGATATATGTTCTCGGTGGGCCAAACCTCAACCTGCTCGGTACGCGCGAGCCGGAGATTTATGGCTACGAAACACTCGAAGATATCCATACCCGCCTGCGCAGCCTGGCTGGCGGCGTGCCCCTTGAGGCGCGCCAGACCAATCATGAGGGCGAACTGGTGGATTGGGTCCAGGAAGCCTCTCGCGATGGCTCTGTCCTGATCCTCAACGCCGCCGCCTTCACACATACATCTGTGGCCTTGCATGACGCCCTTAGGGCCTGCAAGGTGCCGGTTATTGAAGTGCACCTGTCCAACCCGGCGGCGCGCGAAGCCTTCCGCCAAGTGAATTACGTTGCGCCTGTCGCAAAAGCTACGATTGCGGGCCTCGGCGCCTACGGTTATGAGCTTGCGCTTCTGGCAGCCAAGTCCCTGACGGGCCAAGGAGAAATTTAGCGTCCCATGAGCACTGCAAAGACAAAACTCGACACCGGCCTCGTCCGGGAACTGGCCGCGATCCTGCGGGAAGCGGACCTCGGCGAAGTGGAAATCGAGCATGACGGCCTGAGAATCCGGGTCAGCAAGCCGGCGGCACCTGTGATGCAAAACGCGGTCATGGCCGCGCCCATCGCTGCAGCCCCCGCCGCCGCTGTTGCAGCCCCCGCCGCTGCAGGCGCGCCCGCAGCCCCAGCCGTATCGGACAATGCGATCAAATCGCCCATGGTCGGCACCGTCTACCTGTCCCCTGAACCAGGCGCCAAACAGTTCTTCAATATCGGTGACAAGGTCAAAAAAGGCGACACGCTGATGCTCGTCGAAGCCATGAAAACCTTCAATCCGGTCGAAGCCGACCGCGCCGGCACCCTGACGGCGCTTTACGTCACCGACTCGCAGCCGGTGGAATTTGGCGAACCGCTGGCCCTGATTGAATAGCATGGCCGAGCAACGCACGATCAAGAAGGTCCTGATCGCCAATCGCGGCGAGATTGCCCTGCGAATTCACCGCGCCTGCAAGGAAATGGGCCTGATGACGGTTGTGGTTCACTCCACCGCCGACCGGGACGCCATGGCCGTGCGCCTTGCCGACGAAAGCGTCTGCATCGGCCCGCCGCCCTCCTCGGAAAGCTATCTCAAGAAATCCCAAATCCTAGCGGCTGCCGAAATCACTGGCGCCGACGCGATCCATCCCGGCTACGGCTTCCTGTCGGAGAACGCCCAGTTCGCCGAAATGGTCGAGGCTCACGGCCTAGCCTTCATTGGCCCGACGGCCGAGCATATCCGCATCATGGGCGACAAGATTGCCGCCAAGGTGGCGATGATCGAGGCCGGTGTGCCCTGCGTGCCGGGGTCCGAAGGCGCGCTGACCTCCATTGCCGAAGCCAAGAAGGCCGCCAAGAAGATCGGCTTCCCGGTCCTCGTGAAGGCCTCCGCCGGAGGCGGTGGTCGCGGCATGAAGCTCGCAAGAACCGAAGCCGACCTTGAAAACGCGGTGAAAACTGCCAAGACCGAGGCCAAGGCCGCGTTCGGCGACGACGCCGTCTATCTCGAAAAATACCTCGAAGGCCCGCGCCATATCGAAGTCCAGATCATTGCCGACACGCACGGCAACGTGGCGCATCTCTGGGAGCGTGACTGTTCGCTCCAGCGTCGCAACCAGAAAGTCTTCGAGGAAGCCCCTTCGCCGGCCCTCAACCAGGCCCAACGCGAGGAAATCGGCGGTATCTGCGCCCGTGCCATGGAAAAGCTCGGCTATCGCGGCGCCGGTACGATCGAGTTCCTCTATGAGGACGGCAAGTTCTACTTCATCGAAATGAACACCCGCCTGCAGGTCGAACATCCCGTCACCGAGATGATCACCGGCATCGACCTCGTGCGCGAACAGATCCGCATTGCCGAAGGCAAGGAGCTCTCGTTCCGCCAGGAAGACGTGATGCTGGTCGGCCACGCTATCGAGTGCCGGATCAATGCCGAACACCCGGAAACCTTCGTGCCTTCACCTGGCCTGATCACGGATTTCCATGCCCCGGGCGGCCCGGACGTGCGCCTCGATAGCGCCGCCTATGCCGGCTACCGCATCCCACCGCATTATGATTCGCTGATCGGCAAGCTCATCGTTCACGGTCGCACACGCCGCGAATGCATCATGCGCCTGCGCCGCGCGCTGGCCGAAATGGTTGTCGGTGGCGTCTTCACGACGCTCGACCTGCATCGCCGCCTCGTCGACAATGAAGACGTGCTGGCCGGAAACTACAATATCCACTGGCTCGAAAAATTCCTCGCCGAAAACAAGATCACGGCCGAGTAAAGCCAGGGCTTTCTCAACAGCTGGCGCAGTCTGCCCCATGGACAGGCGCGCCAGCGAGATTCATATTCAGATCATGTCATCGCGCTTCGGAACCCAGGACCTGCTCGCCTGCTATCGCCGGGGCGTCTTCCCGATGGCGGATTCGCGCGATGATCCGAACCTGTTCCTCGTCGATCCCGACTTACGCGGCATACTTCCGCTCGACGCCTTCCACATCCCCCGACGCCTGAAGCGCACCGTGATCCAGGAACCCTACCGCGTGACCGCCGATACGGCGTTCACGCGCGTCATGGAATTTTGTGCCGAGGAAGGTGCCGGGCGCGACAGCACCTGGATCAATTCCACAATCCTCAATCTGTACAGCAGCCTGCACCGCGAGGGGCACGCCCATTCCATCGAATGCTGGGACGGCGACCAGCTCGTCGGCGGTCTGTACGGCGTCGCGATTGGCGGGGCCTTTTTCGGCGAGAGCATGTTTTCGCGCGCCACCGACGCGTCAAAGATAGCGCTGGTTCATCTCGCGGCCCGCCTGATCGCCGGCGGCTACACGCTGCTCGACGCGCAATTCCACAACCCGCATCTCGAACAATTCGGATTGATCGAGATTCCGCGCGCGGATTTCAAGGCCCGCCTGCGCGACGCGCTGACGGTCACGGCGGATTTCTATTCCGGGGTCGGCTCGGTATCCAGCGACGGCGGGACATCGTCCAGCAGTGGCTCGTCGGCCGGTGCGATGACGGGTGCTGGCAGCTTCACCGGGGCTGGCGCAGCACAGCGTATCACCCAGATATCATAGACGGGGTGCTCGAGCGCGCTGAGGCCGGGCGAAGATGCATACATCCAGCCTGAGAAAAGTTCCGGGTTCTCTTCGCTCACCGTTTCCACCACATCGGCCGAAACGGCAGCATCCATCGTTTCGACGGCAACAGGTTGCGTCGAATGTATTTTCAGGAAAGCCGCGCTTTCCGGCGCTTCTTCAGGCGGTGTCTGGTAGCAGGCCTTCAGCTCCACTTTCAACGAACCGAACACGACCGGTTCACCGACCTTCACGTCAATGTCCGTCGAACGCCCGGTGATCTTGTCCAGGGCCCGCAATGTCGCCGTGTTCTTCTGGTCGAACGTCGCTGCGTGCGCAGCACCAATCAGGCCGAGGCCAACGGCGGATGCAGCAATGAATCGGATCATTGTCCGTCGTCTCCGGCAGGATAGGGATCGTCAGCGGGTGCCACAGCCGGCTCGGATGGCGATGCGGCCTCAGGAGCGTGCTCGGACGTCGTCACGGCGTCAGGTTTTTTCTTCGGCGCGGGCTTCGGGGCCGGCTGGGAGACAGGCTCAGGTGCTAGCTCAGGCATCGCGACCGGTTCCTCTGAACTTGCGGCCGCATCGCCGCCACCGCCGCCTGCAAACGAGGCAAACAGGGTCAACAGGTCAACACTGCCGCGCGTGTACTGGATTTCGCCGGTGCCATCCTGCGGGATCGTGTCGAAGCCACCACCCGGCTCGAGGCCAATATAGGCACCGCCGAGGAGACCGTCCGTCGAAATGCGGGCATCGGTATCGTCGGGAAGCTCCCATTTCTTGTCGAGCGACAGGGTCAGCACCGCTTCGAATCGCGTCGGATCGCCTTCGATCGATTTGACAACGCCGGCTTTTACGCCAGCAATCCGCACGTCGGACCCGCGCGATATCCCGGACACGTTGTTGAACCGGGCCAGCACATTGTACTGGTCACCCTTGGTTTCCGCATCGCCACCAACGGCCAGCGCGAACCAGAGGAAGACTGCCGCAACGGCTACGACCAGCGCGCCGACAAGGGTTTCGAAGAACGACTCACGCATCGGGTGTCCAGGCCTCGTAGTCGCCGTCGGACTTCTGGCGCCGGGCGCCTTCTGACAGGCTGCCTTTCGGCTTCACGGCGTAAGGCGTGCCGGTCATGTTCGGCGTATGATCGGTTTCCCAGTCGCGCCGCTCCAGCGGCATGTGGGTCGGAGGTTCGTTCACCGTGTGGTGCAGCCAGCCATGCCAGTCGGCCGGTACTTTCGACGGTTCGGCCAGGCCCTTGTACATCACGTACCGGCGGTGGCGCCCTTCGAGCGACGCCTTGCGATCCTCGAAATAGCGATTGCCGTATTCGTCGGTACCGACATAGCCGCTGCGCCGCTTGATATCGAAAGAGGCGCCCACGGTTATACCGCTCCACCAAGTGAAAATCTGCTTCAGCATAATCTGCCTGTCCTGACGTGACTTGATGGCCGCAATATGGCGTCAGTCGGCCTGTTAATCCAGACCGCCCCGGCAGGCAATGCGCCGCATCCGCCCGATGCTCCAGCCCATGCGCCGATATGGCTGACTTAGCCACCGATATGGCCTAGCATCGGTGATCTGGACACCATGGTAAAAGAGGCAGGTCGCATGAACGTGAACGGCAAACTCACCATCATTGCCGTCCTGGTCGCCGCCCTCGGCGCATCGAGCCAGGCGCAGACCGGCCCCGAATCGCACGACAGGTCGCCAGAATACCGCGTTTCACCCTATTTCGTCCTCGACGACGCACGCACGAATACTGTGCGCGCCGACGCCGCCACCGTCCAGAACGGCGCGCCAGCCGCCATCTCACTCAACAATGGCACCGGCCAGTTCGCTCTGGCAGGCGGTCCGGACGGCGAAGCGATCAACGCGGTCCTTGCACATGTGAACGGCGACGGCACGCCAGATCTTGCAATCGCCCGGCGAACCGGCGTCAGCCTCCTCCTTGCCGGCGACGGCAGGGGCGGCTTTGGCCTTGCGACGCCACTGGCGGGCACCGAATCCGGTGCCACCGGGATCGCTGCAGCGGACGTGGACGCAGATGGCGATACAGATTTCGCGATCGCCCGCGGTGACGGACAGGACTGCGTCATCCTGCTCAATGATGGCCAGGGCCAGTTCATGCCACGCCCCGTAGACGGCAGCGCCGGCAGCTATGCTCAGATCCTGCTGGAAGACGTCACGGGGGACGCCCGGATCGATCTCTCGCTGTATGCCTTCGACGGCGACAGTCAGTTGTTTACAGGCGACGGCACCGGGCAATTCAGGCGCGCCGGCAATCTCGATGCCCCGGACCAGCCCGTGGACGTCGCCGGCCGGCCCGATCCGTTCGCCGATCCGACCCTGCCAAATCCGGGCCAGTACGACCTCCCCTTCCGCATTCTGGTCACGCCCGCCCTCGATGGCGGAACAGAATTCACGCCGGGTATCGTGCTCGATGATTCGAACGGTGACGGCCTTCCGGACCTCATCTTCCGGAATCCAGCCGAATAGGCGCCAGATTCAGCCGCCATCCCCACAATAATCCACCTCCAGCAGTTGAAGCTGCGCGCCGCACCCGTCACGCTCTGCGTGAGTGATTCGCGAAGGAGCCGCTTATGCCTGACCAAAGCCGGGACGAGATCCTGACCGCCGCCGAATCCGATGGCCTCATATCGCCCGAGACGGCGTTCGGCACACTCTGCCGTGGTGCCGGGCTCACACCGGCCGACATGACGCCCATGGCCCTTGACGGGCTCGCTGCGTCGGCCTCAGCCGCCAGCCTGCAGAGCGTGTCCCAACTCGCGCTCGCCGAAATGCTCGAACGCCTCGGGCCCGCCCCTCGCAATGCCGAACTGGCCGAGGCCCTCGCCTCGGGCCTGCCACAGGACCTGCTCGAAGAAGCCCTGCGCCTGCCCGGCGGCATCCTGCGCACTGCCGACGCCCTGCGCGCCGCCGCTGTCGATACGCCAGCGCCGCCACCCGCCGTCTTCACCGCCCGGCCTGTCAACATCGCACTCGAGCCATCCCTGCTGGCGGCGCTGAAGGAAGGCGCGGAGATCCTCTTACTGAAGGATGCCCTGCCGCCAGCCGCTGCGCCCGCCCGCATGGTCGATGTCTCGCAAGCCGTCAGCCCGGACGGATTCGAGGACGAATTCCTCATCTCCGCCGTAGAAGCCGCCACTGCTGACATGAAAGACGGGATCATCGTCCTTACCGGCCTTGGCGCTGCCGTCATGGCGCTCGGCCTCGACTATGCCTCCGATGCGGGCATCGCCGCCGGCGCCGCCATGTCGGCGCTCGTTCGCTCAGCCGCTACCGGCGCCGCATTCAGTGCGGGCCATGCTAAAGTGCTCGGTCTTCAGGCCCGCAAGTCGGGCAGCAAGCGCCCGTGCCGCGTCATGATCCTGCCCGTCACCGATCAGATGGCTGCCCTGCCCGATTGCGAAAGCGACGCCGCAGCACCGGTCCGCGCCGTACTCACCTATGGCGACGACGCGCCCAGCCTCACCCGCGCCGCGCGAATCGGCCTCGCCGCCCGCGCGCCCGAAGCCCTGCCCGGCGTACTCGACCGGATATCCAATTCAGGCACGCAGGATCTCGAAACGGCACTCGGCGTCGCGCGCCTGCGCGACCGGGGCTTCACCGAAGCCGCACTCGACCGGGTGGGCCGCGCGCTCGGCGAAGGCCTCCCGCTCAATGCCGCCTTCTCGCGCTGGGTGCTCGGCGACGAGATCATCTCGCATGACCTGAAGCTCACGCCCGAGAATTTTGATGCCGACGGGCGCGGCGTGCTGTCCGCCATGGGCTTTTCACGCGCAGACATCGCCAAGGCCGAGGCCGCTCTCGACGGCGCAGGTGAGGCCATCGCCGCGCGCGCGCTGCAGGAATGCGGTTTCGTGATCGACATTTCACCGACGGACGAAATCCGCTTTGCTGTCGCCTGCGACAAGGCGCTGGGCGGCGGAGTCGTCGTTTTGGTCACTGCCCGCGCTGGTCTCGACATGGCCGAAGCCGTCATTGCAGACGGCCTGTCGGCCCATCTGGTCGGCCATCGCGCGCCTGCCGGCCAAGACGTCCGTGACCGGATGGAGCATATCCTCTCCCTCGCCGAGGAACTCGCCGACGAGGCTGACCTGCCGCAATCCTCGCCGGAATTCCACGAAGCCCGGTCCGCCGCCCGCACTCGCCTGCCCGACCGGCGAAAGGGCTATATCCAGAAAGCCACCGTCGGCGGCCACAAGGTCTATCTCCACACCGGCGAATTCGATGACGGCCATCTCGGTGAGATATTCCTCGACATGCATAAGGAAGGCGCCGCGTTCCGCAGCCTGATGAACAATTTCGCCATCGCCACCTCGATCGGCCTGCAATACGGCGTGCCGCTGGAAGAATTCGTCGATGCCTTCGTGTTCACCCGCTTCGAGCCGGCTGGCCAGGTCACCGGAAACGACCGCATCAAGCGGGCCACGTCCATCCTCGACTACATCTTCCGGGAACTGGCCGTGTCTTATCTCGGCCGCGACGATCTCGCCGAAGTCGATGTCACGCATGACGGTCTTGGCCGCGGCGCGGGCGATGCCACGCGCGAGCCGGCGGAATTCACCGAAGAGGCGGCCCAGATCATCTCGCGCGGATTCTCCCGTGGCCACCTGCCCGACAATATCGTCATCCTCGACAAGCGCCGCGCCGAGAAACAGGCCGAGTCGGATCTTGACGCCGGCGCCGAGGAACTCGAATCGCCCACATATCTAGAACAGGGCTGCGAATCCTGTGGTAGTTTCACGGTTTTCACCATCAGCGATAAGGGCGACACGTCCTGTGACACGTGTGGCGAAGAAGGCCGCGCCTCCAAATAATCACGCCGGTTCCGGAGACGTCTTTTATCATTTCACGTGAGGGAAACTTTCGCGCGACAGTTTGGCAACACTTGGCGCACTTCTGCAGTTGTTACGGTTTGTTCAGTATAGCAGGATAAGACAACGCGATATTCCGAGTACATGACTGGTATGCTTTTCCGCCTGAACTTGCTTGCCGTGATCGCCCTCTTGGGCGTGTCGGCCCCTGCCATTGCGCAGGGTAAGCCGGTTGCGTGGCAACCCGGCTATGTCGGATCGTGCGGCGGATGCAATCTCGCGGGTCGGAACATGTCCGGCTGGACGCTCAGCGGGGCAAACTATCCCGGTGCCAATCTCGAATTCGCCTTCATGCGCGGCATCCAGGCCACCGGCGCCAATTTCGAAGGCGCCAATGCATCAGGCGTCGACCTGCGCACGGCCGTCCTGACATCAGCCCGTTTCTCCGATGCCGTCCTGTCGAATGCCCGCCTGATGGGCGTTCAGGGCACCGGTGCCGAATTCCGCAAGACCATCCTGCGCGGCGCCAACATGCAGGGCGCGCTGATGGTTGGTGCCAATTTTTCGGAAGCAGACCTGGGCGAGACCCAGCTCGATGAGGCTGACCTCTCTGGCGCAAACCTTACCGGTGTGAAATTCGACAAGGCCGTGATGAAGGCAACCATCCTCAATGGCGCCAACATGACGGGCGTCATGATGACTGGCGCGGATGTCGCTGGTGCCTCGTTCCGCGACGTGCGCTTCATCGCAGCCGACCTCTCCGGCATGACCCATCACGACCTGGCAAACTTCACCGGCGCCTGCAGCTCGATCGACACGCTGATGCCACCCGGCCTGCTGCTGCCGCTCTGTGGTGATGTCGTCATGGCAAGCGCCACAGCGCAATAAGCACGCATTTACACGCCCCACAGCCCTGGCGAACGCCGGGATCTCAGGCAATTGAAGATATCAGGCGAACCGCATGAGACCACGGCTTTCGCCGGGGATACGGCCTATGGGTGAAAGAGGATATCCGAACGATATTCCCCAAAAAGGTGAACGGAGTCTCAGATTTTCACCTGAGGCGCGAGCCGGATGTTCAGCTCTTTCAGCTGCCTGTCGTCGACCGGGCTCGGTGCGCCCATCAACAGGTCCCGCGCCTGCTGGTTCATCGGGAACAGGATCACGTCACGCAGGTTCTCGACCTCGGCCAGCAACATCACGATCCGGTCGACGCCCGGTGCAATCCCGCCATGCGGCGGCGCGCCATAGCGGAACGCGTTCAGCATGCCGCCAAACTTCTCTTCCACCACGTCCGGGCCATAGCCAGCCAGTTCGAATGCTTTCAGCATCAGGTCAGGCCGGTGGTTCCGGATTGCGCCGGATGACAGTTCGATGCCGTTGCAGACGATGTCATATTGGTAGGCCTTGATGTCGAGTTGCTTCTCCACCGTGTCGGCCGCCAGCAGCTTCTCCATGCCGCCCTGCGGCATCGAGAACGGGTTATGGCTGAAATCGACCTTCTTGTTGTCTTCGTCCCATTCATACATCGGGAAGTCGATGATCCAGCAGAAGCGGAAGATGCCCGGCTCGATCAGGCCCAGCTCCTCGCCGATTCGTGTCCGGGCAGCCCCGGCCAGTTTCACGGCATTGGTCTTGTCGCCCGCCGAGAAGAACAGCGCGTCTCCGGCTTTCAAGCCAGCCGTCTCGGCCAGTGCGGCAAGGGCTTCAGGCGCAAAGAACTTGGCAATCGGGCCCGTGCCCGCCAGCTTGCCGTCCTCTTCCACGAAGCGAATATAGCCAAGCCCGGGCGCCTGCATCTCTTTCTTGGCCCAGGCATCCATCTTGTCGAAGAAGCTGCGCGGCTGCTCGGCGGTGTTCGGTGCCGGAATGGCGCGCACAATGCCGCCGCCATCCACGATCTTCTTGAACACGCCCAGCGTCACGTCTTCGCGCGTCACCACGTCGGACACGTCGCAGATGATGATCGGGTTGCGCAGGTCCGGCTTGTCGGAGCCGTATTTCAGCATCGCCTCGGCGAACGGGATGTGCACGAAGGGCTCGTCCGGCACGGTGCGGCCCTTGCCGTCCCAGTCCGCGAATTCCTCGAACACGCCGCGCAGCACAGGTTCGATCGCGTTGAACACGTCTTCCTGCGTAACAAAGCTCATTTCGATATCGAGCTGGTAGAATTCGCCCGGGCTGCGGTCAGCGCGCGCATCCTCGTCGCGGAAGCAGGGTGCAATCTGGAAGTAGCGGTCAAAGCCCGACACCATCAACAGCTGCTTGAACTGCTGTGGCGCCTGCGGCAGCGCATAGAACTCGCCCGGGTGGATCCGGCTTGGCACCAGGAAGTCGCGCGCGCCTTCCGGGCTGGAGGCCGTCAGGATCGGCGTCTGGTATTCGGTAAAGCCCTCACCCACCATGCGCTGGCGCAGGCTGGTGATCACGTTCGAACGCAGGATCATGTTCTTGTGCAGCGTCTCGCGGCGCAGGTCGAGATAGCGGTGCTGGAGGCGGATATCTTCCGGATAGTCCGGCTCGCCGAACACGGGCAGCGGCAGCTCGGCAGCCTCGGACAGCACTTCCACCGCCCCAGCCACCATTTCGATCTCGCCGGTGCCAAGGTTCGCATTCACCAGGCTCACATCGCGCGCCACGATCTTGCCCTCGATGGACAAGACGCTCTCGGTGCGCAGGCGCTCGACCGTCTCGAATCCGGGCGCGCCGGGATTGAACACGACCTGCGTCAGGCCATAATGGTCGCGAAGGTCAATGAACATGACACCGCCATGGTCGCGGCGGCGGTGCAGCCAGCCGGACAATTTGACGGTTTCGCCCACGTGGGACGCGCGAAGTTCACCGCAAGTATGGGTGCGATAGGCATGCATCGGATCGTTTCTCCGGAAAGGCAGTCATTAGAAATCAGGGCCGCAAGGGCATTTAAGCCCTTTCACTTGTCAAGGGCCTGCGATACGCAACCGGATCATGACTGACAACTCCTTGACTCCTATTACTGAGCAGTCGGCGCTCGAAGACCTGTGCGGCAAACTCGCCGAATCGGACTTCATCTGCGTCGATACTGAATTCCATCGGGAAACCACCTACTGGCCGGAGCTCTGCCTCGTACAGGCTTCCGCCCCCGGCGTGGAGGGCCTGATCGACCCGCTGGCCGAGGATCTGGACATTGGTCCCTTCCTTGACCTGATCGCGGCCGACAACCGGGTGAAAGTGTTCCACGCCGCCCGGCAGGACATCGAAATCTTCAATCGCCTCATCGGCCATCCGCCCGGGCCGATCTTCGACACCCAGATCGCCGCCATGGCGCTCGGCTTCGGTGATTCGATCTCCTACGACAATCTCGTCCAGCGCGTCGTGCGCCGCCAGATCGACAAATCCAGCCAGTTCACCGACTGGATGCGACGTCCGCTCAGCCAGAAACAGCTCGTCTACGCCCTGGGCGACGTCACGCACTTGCGCGACATCTACCTGATCATGCGCGAAGAACTCGAGAAGACCGGTCGCATGGGCTGGGTGCACGAGGAAATGGCGGACCTCGAAGATCCGGTCAAATACGACACGGACCCGATGAAGGCCTGGCAGCGCCTGAAACTGCGTAAGCCCAAGAAGGATTATGCCGCCGTGGTTGTTGCCGTTGCCGCCTGGCGCGAACGCCTCGCGCAGGACCTCGACAAGCCGCGCCGCCGCATCCTCAAGGATGACGCGATCCAGGAAATCGCCGCCCAGAAGCCGCGCAATGAAGGCGACTATGGCCAGTTGCGCGCCGTGCCCAGCGGCTTCGTCCGCTCGAAGCATGGCCAGAGCCTGATGGATGCCGTCACCGAGGCCATCGACAATCCGGACAAGTTCGCTCCCGAGATGGAACCGCGCGTGCAGAACGCCCAGATTCCGGCCGGCGCGCCGGAATTGCTGAAGGTCCTGCTCAAACATGTCAGCGACGAGCACAATGTCGTGCCGCGCCTCATCGCCAATGCCGCCGATATCGACCGCATCGCGCGCGGCGAGACCAGCGAAGACATCGCCGCCATGACCGGCTGGCGCTTCGACATGTTCGGCAAGAAGGCCCAGGCCCTGCTCAATGGCCACCTCGCCGTCTCGTTCGAAGGTGGCGAAATCCGGCTCTTCGACGTCTGACACACGCCCATCCAGCTTGCAGGTCGATGCTTGGGGTGAAGGCAGATCTCGCGTGAATCGCTCATCCTGAGCGAAGTCGAAGGACGGGCGCGTGCGAGTCTGGCCCGCGCCGTGCTCCGCCCTAGCGAGCCACGACCGTCGGCTTGAGCCGAAACTGGTTTGCCGTCTGCGTCAGGCGCCGAAACACCGTATCCGACACCATCGGCTCGTCCACTTTCAGCACGTGCAGCTCCAGGTTCTCGCCGTTGCGCGCCAGGCTCGCGCGTTTCAGGATCGGCCCCGACCGTCCCGAGAACACTGCACCCAGCCGCATCGCGCTGCCCAGTTGACGCGCCCGTTCAGCCTGCTCGTCGCTTGTCAGGCTCAGGTACTCGCCCGGTCGTTTGAAATCCTTCTCGTACCGGCACCCGACAGCAAAGGCGATCATGCCCCGCTCGGCATGCGTCACGCCCGCATAGGGTGCCCGCAAGGCCTGCTCGTAGGCCAACAGCGCCCGGTGGTCCGGATGGAAGCGCCCGGCGCTGTCAGCCATCATGCAGGCAGCCTTCTCGATCCGCGCGTCAGCAGCCGGAGACCCGAACAAGTCCGGCTCCGGCGCGAATGCAGGGCTGACAAATTCGTGCAGCGCCTGCCCGAAGGCAATCTGGTTCTGGTCCAGCCGCCCGAACGCGATCACGCCGTCAAGCAGCGGGTCTGTCACAGCCGCGCCGGTCAAGTCGCGCAACACGCCTTCGCGCAGTCCGCCCGATGAAATCGTCACGCCTTCCAGCGGGCTGATGGCCAGGACTTCTTCCAGGATGATCGCGGCGATCGGCAGGTGTTTCGCTCGCCGACGGTCGACTTTTTCCACCCTGCTGCGCGCGGCCGCATTGCTGACGCTGTCCACGCAAAGCTTCGCGGCCCGTGCCACCTGTCCCTCATTCATCTGGTATCCCTGCAACACGTGCAGCGGATAGTTCTCGATCTCCATGTTCAGGCGCGCAAACGACCGCCACGCGCCGCCCACGGCATAGAACCGCCCCTCTGCCCCGGGCAGCACTTTCGAGGACTTGAGTTCCGCGCGCACTTTCCTGCGCAACTCGCGTAGGTCGCTGGCTTCCTCGGCCAGCGATAGCGGGCCTAGCAACAGGCTTTCGCCTCGCGCCTTGCCAGAGCCGATCCTCTGGAATTCGATGCTCGATCCGCCAAGGTCGCCCATCACGCCCTTCGGTCTATGGAAGCTCGCCTCCACCCCCAACGCCGACAACCGCGCCTCGTCAGCGCCCGCCAACACCATGACCGGTCGCCCCAGCACCCGTCCGGCCTTTCTCACGAAGTCTGCCCCGTCGCTCGCCTCGCGGACGGCGGCGGTGGCGACAGCCGTGTAGTTGCGCAAATGCAAGGCCTTCAGGATCGCGCGATACCGGCTCAGCGCGCTCAGCGCCGACTCCCGTCCCGTCGGTGACAGGGTTCCGCGCTGGATCAGCCCCTCGCCCAGTCCAGCCATGACCTTCTCGTTGAATGTCTGGAGGATCGACGCGCCCAGCACGTCATAAATCACCAGACGCACCGAGTTTGAGCCGATATCGATAATTCCTGCGCGCTCGGTTTTCGGAAACATCATGCCGGTTTGCTTCCCCGGTGCGACAGTCTGGGCGGCAGGCTGACCTCCAGCGCGCTGCCCCGTCCCGACAGGCTTGGATTGTCCATGAAATACCGGTGCGCCGCGAACGCCGTGTCCGGGTTCGCCGGCTTGAAACGGTGATAGGTGCCGTCCTCATGCATGATCCAGCTCTGCAGTTCGTCATTCAGGTTGGCTACCATGATCTGGTTCAACACCTGCCGGTGCACGGTCGGGTTCTCGATCGGCACCAGCGCCTCGACCCGGCGCGTCAGGTTGCGCGGCATCCAGTCTGCCGACGAGATGAACACTTTGGCGTTCGGTGACGGCAGCGCCTCGCCACTGGCAAAGCAGACGATCCGCGAATGTTCCAGGAACCGCCCGACAATGCTCTTGACCGTTATCGTCTCCGACAGGCCCGGCACACCCGGCCTGAGGCAGCAGATGCCTCGAACCACCAGCGTAATCGGCACGCCGGCCTGGCTGGCGCGATACAGCGCATCGATTACTTCGCCGTCGACCAGGGAATTCATCTTGGCCCAGATGCCGCACGGCTTGCCCTTTTTCGCGGCCGAGACCTCGTCCCCGATCATCCTGATCAGGTCCTGCTTCAGGGTCAGGGGCGACATGGATATCTTCTCGAGAACCGGACCGACACGCGGTGGTTCGCGATAGGCCGTCACGAAATTGAACAGGCGGTTGGCATCCCGCCCCAGCGCCGCATCGGCGGTGAACAGGGACAGGTCGGTATAAATGCGCGCGTTGATCGGGTGATAGTTCCCAGTTCCGAAGTGCGTATACGAACGAAGCTCCGTGCCTTCGCGTCGCACCACAAGAGACACCTTGGCGTGCGTCTTGTATTCGATGAACCCGTAAACGACCTGCACGCCGGCACGTTCCAGGTCGCGCGCCAGCCGCAGGTTCGCTTCCTCGTCGAACCGCGCCTTGATCTCGACCAGCGCTGTCACGTTCTTGCCGGACTCCGCCGCCTCTATCAGCGCCGCCACGACCGGCGAGTTCGACGTCGTCCGGTACAGCGTCTGCTTGATCGCCACGACCGCCGGATCGGCCGCCGCCTGCCGTATGAACTGCACCACCACATCGAAACTCTCGAACGGATGGTGGACCAGGATGTCCTTGGCCCGGATCGCGGCAAAGCAATCGCCGCCCATCTCGCGGATGCGTTCCGGATAGCGCGGCTCATAGGGCGGGAATTGCAGGTCCTGCCGGTCGTCGACGATCAGTTCCGACAGCTGCGCCATGCCGAGGATGCCGTCATACAGCACCGTGTCGGCCTGCTCGGCGCCGATCTCGTGCGTGATGAACTCGCGCAAGACCTGCGGCGCGCTCGACTGCATCCTGAGGCGCACGATACGCCCCCGGCGGCGCTGCTTCAGCATCACCTCGAACTCGCGAATCAGGTCTTCGGCCTCTTCCTCGATCTCGATATCGCTGTCGCGCACAACGCGGAACAGGCAGCGGGCCTTTTCCTTGAATCCGGGGAACAGGTCGCCGAGGAACATGCCGATCACGTCTTCCAGCGCAACGAACCGCATGTTGCCCTTTGTCGATTTAGGAAGCCGGATGAAGCGGCGCACAAAGGCCGGTAGAGGCACGATCCCGACATGGCCCTCCCCGCCAGACTCCGACACAAGATCGACCGCGATCGAAAAGCCGAGATTGGGAATGAACGGGAACGGGTGCGCCGGGTCCACGGCCAGCGGTGTCAGCACCGGAAAGATATTGTTGCGGAAATAGGTCTCGAGCTCGGCACGCTCTTTCTTGGTCAGCGCATCGTCCGACAGGACATGGATGTTCTCCGCCGCCATTTCGCCTTTCAGCGTGCGCCACTGTTCCTGCTGGTCGGCGATCAGGCGCAGCGACGCCTTTTCGATTTGCTCGACCTGTTGGGACGGCTTCAGTCCGTCCTGGCTCACCTTCACGATACCCGCCCGCACCTGTTCGCGCAGGCCCGCATAGCGCACCATCTCGAACTCATCGAGATTGCTCGCCGAGATCGACAGGAAGCGCAGGCGCTCAAGCAACGGGTGCGCCCGGTTGGCGGCTTCCTCGAGCACACGCTGGTTGAACTCCAGCCAGGACAGCTCCCGGTTCAGGAACCGGTCTGGCGACGTCATCAGCGCCTTGTTGGTCCGTAGTGTTCCGTCTGCCATGTCTGCCCGTCAGCCCTTCTGTTCGTCAATCCAGCTTCGGCCCGCCCGGCGCGTCCGCTTCCATTGCGTCGAGCACGTCCTTGACCAGCGGCACGCTTGGCGCCCGGCCAAGGTCGGTCACCTCGTCACTCAGCCTTTCGGCAAAACGCTCAATGGCCTCATAGGAGAGATCAAGCCGCGGAACCAGATATTTGAGGACATCCGGCTCCAGTTTGAGGAAATGCCGCACCGCCGCCGCTTTCAGCCGCCCCAGCATCATCGCCTCGTCCGGCGCATAGATTTCCGCCACGGGCATCGAATTGAGGCGCGACTTGAGGTCGGGCGACGGCGCCTGCCAGTTTGGCGGCGCCCGATTGGCCGTCAGCAACAGCCGCCCCGACCCGGCCGAAACGAGATTGATCAGCGACAACATCCGGTCGCCCGCCGGCACACGGTCGGCGCCGTCGATCGCCGTATAAGTTGCCGCCCGGGCCTCTACGTCGCGTGCCTTCAGGCCAGCGAACGGCTTGGCCTCAAACACGTCCTCTCCGAACTGCCGTGCCCAGGCATGGGCAATCGTCGTCAGGCCCGCTTTCGGCGGCCCAACAAGGCACAGGACCGGCGTCGGCCAGTTCTCCGGCCGCTGCACGATACGCAGGGCCGTTTCATTCACGGGAGACATCACAAGATCGGAAAACCCGAGCCCCGGGGCCGGAAATCCAAAACTCAGCTGATCGGGCATACCGGGCCTGCCGACTCTGTTCCGCTTTATTGCCTCGCCGCAGCAGACACGGCCGAACGCAGTACCAGGCCCTTGGCATCGGGCGCTTCTGCCAGCGACACGCCGCGCTGAAGCAGGTCGTTCTGCAGCCTTGGCTCATCGCCCGCATAGGCAAACGTCACCAGCGCGCCATCACGGGCAATCGCGGTAATCTTGAAATCGGACACCAGCGGCGACCGCGCCAGCGCGCTGCGCAGCGTGTTCCACTCGGCCAGCGACGTATAGCGGACGCTGGCACTGGTCGTCGTGCGGGTGCCGCCCCGGATAATCGAGCGCCGCTTCCAGTCCTCGTCGAGGAATTCGGCCGCCGCATCGGCTGCGCCTTTCAGCGTCGTCGCATAATTCGTGGTGCCGAGCAGTTCCGTCCCGGCCGCCGTCACCGTCGACAGCGTCGTGCGATACGCACCGTTGCGGCCTTCAAGTTCCGCCAGCACGCCGCGCCGCGCGCCGACCGTCGCCGCTTCGGTGGCGAGTGCCGACCAATCAGAGAAGGCCGTATAGCCCGGATTGGAGGCCGTCACATAAGGCGCCAGCGCGTTGGCATTGCCTGCGCCCAGCGCCTGGCGCCAGTCTTCCTGCGCCTGGTAATTCGATGCCAAGGGTACGATCAGGCTCGTCGGGCCCTGCGTGTCGACATAGGGCACGCCGATACTGTCGAGGTGCGCCCGAACCATCAGAGGGTTCAGCACGACGGACAGGACGCCGCGATAGCGCCCGGCACCGGCAGTCTCTTCCTGCACGTCCACTGCCGCCGAGAGGCGCTCTGCGAGGGCATAATCCACTGGCAGGCCGCCCGCCGAGGCGCGATCATCCGACAGCGTGATCTTGGTCAGCAGCGCGCGCGCCGCCTTCTGCCGAGCCACCGACATGGACTTTTCACGGGCTTCGATGACGCTCGCCGCCTGCTCATCGACTTCGATATTGCGAACAGTGTAGACATCGCGCGTATCCGCGCCCGCTGGCAGCGAAGCGGCGCAGGCGAGGAATACCGAGGCGAGAAGCAAACGAATCATGGTCAACGACCTCCCTGTCAGCCTTCCTTGTAGCAAGCCAATGCAGAGGCTGGAACCGCAAGCAACACTGGATCAGGCGATTTCCCCATGCTAACGCGCGAAGCATCATGACCGAAACGCCCAAAACTCCCCTGTCTTACCGTGATGCTGGTGTCGATATTGAGGCAGGCGAACGCCTCGTTGGCGCCATCGGCCCAATGGCCAAAGCCACCGCCCGCGCCGGCGTGATGGGTGGCCTCGGCGGCTTCGGCGCCTTGTTTGATTTGAAGAAAGCGGGATATGACGACCCGATCCTGGTTTCCGGCACGGATGGGGTCGGCACCAAGCTGATGCTCGCCTTCGAGGTCGGGCAACACAATACGGTCGGCATCGACCTCGTGGCCATGTGCGCCAATGATGTGTTGGCGCAGGGCGCCGAGCCCCTCTTCTTCCTCGATTATTTTGCCACCGGCAAACTCGAAGGCGGAATCGCTGAAGCGGTCGTGTCCGGCATTGCCGAAGGCTGCCGCCAGTCCGGCTGCGCCCTCGTCGGCGGCGAGACCGCCGAAATGCCCGGCATGTACCCGCCCGGCCACTATGACCTGGCTGGTTTTGTCGTCGGCGCCGTCGACCGCGACAAGGTCCTGCCGCGAATGGACGATATGGTCCCGGGCGACGTCCTGATCGGCATTGCCTCGTCGGGCCCGCATTCCAACGGCTATTCCCTGATACGCCGCATCGTCGAGCGCGAAGGCCTGAACCATGCCTCGCCCTCGCCGTTCAGCAACCAGACGCTCGGCGAGGCCCTGCTGACGCCCACCCGGCTCTACTCGCATATCGCCCTGCCGCTGATCCGTTCGGGCCTTGTCAAAGGCCTCGCCCATATTACCGGCGGCGGCCTCACCGAAAACACGCCCCGCATGGTGCCAGGCCACCTGACGCCCGTCATCGACCGCAAGACCTGGACCCCGCTCCCGGTCTTCCAATGGCTGCAACAGGCCGGCAATGTCACCGAAGACGAGATGCACCGCACGTTCAACATGGGCATCGGCCTCATCTTTGCGGTCGCCGCTGAAGACGCGGACGCGGCCATGGCCCAGCTCAATGAAGCCGGCGAAAACCCCGTCATCCTCGGCCACCTCGCCGCGAAATGAAGCGCCTCAAGCTCGCGATCCTGATTTCCGGCCGCGGCTCGAACATGGAGGCGCTGCTGAAAGCCGCCGCCGCGCCCGACTATCCGGCCGATCCTGTGCTCGTCCTCTCCAACCGCCCCGACGCCATCGGCCTTGAGACCGCGCTAGAGGCAGGCGTTCCCGCCCTCGCCATTGACCACAAGCCTTTCGGCAAGGACCGCGAAGCCTTCGAGCGCGCCGTGGACGCCGCCCTCACCGAGGCCGGCACCGAGATCATTGCGCTGGCCGGTTTCATGCGCGTCCTGACGCCCTGGTTCGTGGGCAAGTGGCAAAGCCGGATGATCAATATCCACCCCTCGCTCCTGCCGAAATACAAGGGCCTCGACACCCACCAGCGCGCCATCGACGCGGGCGACACGGAGGCAGGCGCGACCGTCCACTGGGTCAGCCACGGTGTCGATGATGGCGAGATCATCCAGCAGGCCAGCCTCCCCATCCTGCCCGGCGACACGCCCGAAAGACTCGCCGCCCGCCTCCTGCCGGTGGAACACCGCCTCTACCCCGAAGCGCTGGCCAGGGCGTGTGGAAAGGTGGCCGCGCAGAGATAATGTGCAACCGGGAACATTGGTAACGTTTTAGACCGGGCAGATGGGTGGCAGTTTTCATGGTGTGTTCCGTGGTCGGCTGGGCTTGATACGGCTCATGCGTTTCTTGCCGTCGATGTGTCCAAGGAGGATTGGGCCGAAGTAGACTTCGTAATGGTCCTCGTCCGTCCGGAAGATGCCGACGCGCTCACCCGTCAGCACTTCGGAGATGAACGCTTCCGCGCCTCGCCACTTGAGGGTTCCTGCGGTTCTGATTGCGCGCGTCTCGGTGGCGCCGGGATAGTCAGGCGCCCTCAGCTTGCCGTCCCACACACGCTGGCTCGGCGCATAGATCGCGGCGGGTGGTATCTGGCCGAGCGCCTCATGGGGGCGTTCGTGATTGTAGCTTCGCTGGAACCTTGCCAGGCGTGTGGCCTGCGCCCGGATCGTGGCCGAGGGCGGGCTCGCAGCCTCGCGTTTCAGGGTCAGGTGCAGGCGCTCATGGCGTCCGTTCTCCTGCAGTTTTCCCGGCGCAATCGGTTCAGGGAAGATGCCCATCTTCACGAAGTTGACCGCCAACCGGGACAATCCTCCAGCTGCAACAGACCCGAAGGGCGGGCCATTGTCAGAGCGAATGGCGCGCGGCAGGCCGTGTTCATGGATCGCCTTTGCCATCAGAGGCCAGACCACATCCTAGCGCGTGCGCGCGACAGGCTGGCAGACCAGCAGATACCGCCTCATCGCATCAGAGACGGTCAGCGGCTCGCAACGCTTGCCATCGCCCGTGCGCCACCAGCCCTTGAAGTCGATGCACCAGACGTCGTTGGGCGCATGCGCATCGGCAAACGGCGTTGTCATCGGCGGCACACGCCGGCGAAACCGGCGCGGATGAACAAGACCTTCGCGTTTCAGGATGTCACCAATCGTCGAGGCCGCAGGCCAAGCCACATCAGGATGGTTCATCTCCAGACGGGCCTTCAACTTGCGCGGACCCCAGGCAGGATGCGCGCGCCGGAGCTTCACCACACGTGAAGCCAGCTCCGGCGGCGTGCAGCCCGCCGGGCAAAGCGGCGCACGGGACAAATCGTATAGACCGGCTGGCCCGTCAGCCTTGTAGCGGTCAATCCACTTGTAAGCCGTCTTGCGCGATATATCGAACCGCGCCGGACAGGCCCGTCACGCTGTCCTCAGCCTTCAGCCAGGCCGCTATGAACTGAATGCGCTCGCTCATCGGATCCGTGTTTCTCCAAACCATGACCATCTCCTCCCGATGGCCATCCTCGCAAATCTGTCACCCATGTCCCTGGTCCGCTTTGTTACCCATGTTACCGGGTTGGACCCACCACACGACACCCGAACCCTGCTCCAAGGGCACTTCAGGCGCCGCAGGCGAAGGCGAAGGCGCAAAAAAACCGGAAGGCGAAGCGCCATCCGGTCTTTCAGTCTGCAAGAAACGCAGGAAGCCCTAACCGACGATCTGGTCGGCCGTGAAGAATTGTGCGATTTCGATTTCGGCGTTCTCGGCGGAGTCCGAACCGTGGACCGAGTTTTCGCCAATCGACAGCGCGAACAGTTTGCGGATCGTGCCGTCGGCGGCGTCGGCCGGGTTGGTTGCGCCCATCACGTCGCGGTATTTCGCAACGGCGTCTTCGCCTTCCAGGACCTGGACGACAACAGGCGCCGAGGTCATGAACTCGACCAGTTCGCCGAAGAACGGACGCTCGGAGTGCACGCCGTAGAATTTCTCAGCATGCGCCTGGCTCATCTGGATGCGGCGCTGGGCGACGATACGCAGGCCGGCCTTTTCGATCACGGCATTGATCGCGCCGGTCAGGTTACGCTTGGTCGCGTCGGGCTTGATGATGGAAAATGTACGCTGGACAGCCATGGAGAAGTTCCTGTTGTGGGGAAAGGGGAGTGTTGGCGCGGCCTATAGCGGCGCGGGCCCGCCGGGGCAAGCATTCAGGGCTGCGCTTGCGCAGGCGCTGGATGGGGCTTAGGGGCGAGTATCACGCCATGCCAAGGACCCCTGCCATGAGCACCCTGCCGCCCTGCCCCAAATGCCAGTCCGAATTCACCTATGAAGACGGCCCGATGCTGGTCTGCCCGGAATGCGCCCATGAATGGGCCGCAGGCGAGCCCGCCGAGACGGGCGGCAAGGTCATCAAGGATTCCAACGGCAACCAGCTCGCCGATGGCGACACGGTCACCGTGATCAAGGATCTGAAAGTGAAGGGCTCATCGCTGGTCGTCAAACGCGGCACCAAGGTAAAGAACATCCGCCTCACCGACGGCGACCATGACATCGACTGCAAGATCGACGGCATCGGCCAGATGGGCCTGAAGTCCGAGTTCGTGAAGAAGGCCTAGACGCCCGCCTCGCTCCAGCCGCCCTTCGGCGTCTGCTGGAAATAGCGCGTCACGAGGCCGGCATCCTTCGCCGCCTTGAACTGCGCCCGCGCCTTGATACGAGCACCGCTGTCACCATCGTCGAACATCACCATGCAGCGCGTGTACGGCGCGTCCACCGGCACCTCGACCCCGTCCATAAGCACGAGCGCCGCTGCCCCGTTCACATTATCCGCCTTGGCCGACAGAAGGATGGGCTGGCGTCTGGCATCCAGCCCCGGCGCCTCGGACTGGCCATGCGGCAGGAAGCTCTTGTCCTCATAGGTCCACAGCGCCGCGTCCAGCGCGGCCCGGCGCTCTGCACTGGGGCTTACGGCCAGCACGCGCCAGCCCGCCTCCAGGCATTTCGCCATCAGCGGCGCCGCCGCCTGCTCCAGCGTCGTGCGGGAGAGATGGTAGAACCACCATTCAGGCGCCGGCGTATCCGCCACTGACTAGTCCTCGTAATTCTGCGCGATCCAGCGATCCAGCAGGCGCGGGCCGAAGCCGGAGGCCCAGCTGACATCCAGCGCCGCCTTCTCACCTTCGACCCAGGCCACGCCGGCAATATCGAGGTGCGCCCATTTCACGCCGTCCTTGACGAAGCGCTTCAGGAACTGCGCCGCTGTGATCGAGCCCGCGGCTCGGCCACCGATATTGCGCATGTCAGCAAACTTGGATTTCAGCAGGCTGTCATATTCCGGCCCCATCGGCAGGCGCCAAACGCGCTCGCCTTCGGTCAGGCCCGCCTTGGTCAGCTCGTCGGCAAGGTCGTCGCTGCCGGTGAACAGGCCGGCATGATGGTGGCCGAGCGAGACCACGATAGCGCCGGTCAGCGTCGCGAGATCGACCATGACCTTCGGCTTGAAATGCTCCTGCGCATACCAGAGCACGTCGCACAGGACGAGGCGCCCTTCGGCATCGGTGTTCTGTACTTCGATCGTCTGGCCGCTGGCCGATTTCAGGATATCGCCCGGGCGGATCGCATCGCCGTCCGGCATGTTCTCGACGAGGCCAACAAGGCCCACGACGTTCACCTTCGCCTTGCGAGCCGCCAGCGCCCGCATCGCGCCGGTCACGGCTGCCGCGCCGCCCATGTCTCCGCGCATGTCTTCCATGCCAGCGCCCGGCTTCAGTGAGATGCCGCCGGTATCGAAGCAGACGCCCTTGCCGACCAGGATCACCGGATCCTCGCCCGGCTTGCCGCCATTCCATTTCATGATGCCAAGCTGGCTTTCCTTGCGCGAGCCCTGGCCGACGCCCAGCAGCGCGTTCATGCCGAGTTTCGCCATGTCCAACTCGCCAAGGATCTCCACCTCGACGCCGAATTCGGACAGGTCCTTCAGTTTCGCCGCAAAGCTCGCCGGATAAAGGTCGTTCGGTGGCAGGTTGACCAGGTCGCGCGCGAGCATCGTGCCCTCTGCAGCGGCGTCGAGCGGCACGAACGCCGCCTTGGCGGCCTTGGCATCGTCCACAATCACGGTCACCGAGGTCAGGCTGGGCTTCTGGTCGGGCTTCTGCTTGGTGAAATACGTATCAAAACGATAGGCCGCGAGCTTGGCGCCCAGTGCGACCCTTGCGGCATCCTCGGCGCTGCCCGCATGCACGGCAAGCGAGTTGAACCCGCTCTTGGCATGCGATTTCACGAGATTGGCCCCGATGGATTCCAGAATCCGGGAATCGCGCTTCTTCGGCTTTCCGCCGCCAATCAGCACCGCGCGCCGGGAATCACTGCCCTTCGGCAGCACGATCAAGGCTTCCTGGTCCTTCTTCCCGTCGAATCGCGCGCCGGTCAGCGCCTCGGTGAGCAACCCGCCAGACGCATCATCCAGGCTCGCTGCACCAGCCGGTAAACCGTCGCCTTCATCAACAATGAAGGCGACGATGTCGGCCTTGGCGGCGTCGGCGAATGTAATTTTCATATGAGTATTCTCCATTTGTGACGGAAACTAAACGTCGACGTGCGCAGTGCAACTCGTTAGCTAAGAAAAAAATGACCTGTTTCAGGCAGGCCTGCCGGAAAATGTTTCCCAATTGAGCGTATGAGCAAAGTCCAGACCTACCTTTTCTACGAAGTCTTGCGTGCGGTGCTCATCATTGTCGGTGGCCTCGCCATGCTTGCGCTCCTGGCGCAAGGCCTGTCACGCACCGATCTCATACTCGAAAACCGCCAGTCCGCACTAACTTACTTCTATATCGTGATGCTCGGCGCGCCGCAGGTCATCGCGCTGCTGACGCCGCTTGCCCTGTTCGTGGCCGGTGTCTGGTCGCTCAACCGCATCCACAAGGACAGCGAGATCGTCGTCGCCCAGGCCGCCGGCATGACGCCATGGCAGATCGCGTCACCGATCATGCACCTCGCTATCCTGTGCACCGTGGCCCACCTTGCTGTGAACCTCTGGGTCCAGCCTGCCGCCCAGCGCGCCATGCGCGAAACCGTTTCAGTTGCCCGCGCCGATCTGGCCGCCGCCCTGATCCGCCCCGGCCAGTTCACCACCAATGGTGAGCGCCTCACCTTCTACGCCCGCGAGCAGATCAATGGCGAACTGCGCGGCGTACTGATCTCCGACATGACGGATCCGGAATTCCCGACCGACATCCTGGCCCGCAGCGCGGCGCTGGTGGAAGTGGAAGGCCGCCCGACCCTGCTCCTGCGCGAAGCAATCAGCCAGCAGCTGGATGACAACCAGCAACTCTCGATCCTCGAATTCGAACAGTACATGTTCGATCTGACGGATTTCATGAAAGAAGATTCCGACCTCGTCCTGAAGGCGTCCGACAAATACCTGTATGAACTCTTCTTCATCGACCGATCGAACTATTTCGAGGCCAAGGAGGCTGACAGCCTGCTCGCCGAGGCCCATGCCCGCCTCACCACCCCCCTGCTCAACATGGTGATGGCGATGATTGCCGTATTCGCCGTGTTGGGCGGCGATTTCAGCCGCAAGGGCTATGGCAAGCGGATCGCGCTGGCCGGTGCCGGTGCGATCGTCGTGCTGATTGTCCAGCTCGCGCTGCAATCCTCGGCCGCAGACGATCCTTCACTCAACAGTCTCCAATGGTTATTACCCATCGGCGTGTTTGGCGTGCTCGCTTACATCTACTTCCATAGCGGGCAAAAGATCGGGCAAGTCGAACGGCCCAACCTTGACCGGTTCCTTCCCGGCAAAGGGGCGCCTGCATGAATTTCACCTTCTCCCGCATCCAGCGCTATATACTGCGCGAATGCCTGAGCGGCCTCGTGCTCGTGCTGGGCGTGCTGCTGCTGGCCATCCTGATGATCGACGTTGTCGAACAGCTGCGCACCGTTGGCGGCGACGTGAAGCTCAGCCTCGCTGGCGCCCTTCGCCTGTCGCTGATGAAGCTGCCGCTGATCATGGAGCAAACCCTGCCGTTCGCCATTCTCGTGGCATCCATGCTGGCCTTTACCCGGCTCAACCGCCGGTCTGAACTCTCGATCATCCGCGCCAGCGGCATTTCGGCCTGGCGCTTCCTCGCACCTGTTATCGTCATGGCCCTCGTGCTCGGCATCTTCACCACCACGGTGCTGAACCCGTTTGCAGCAAAGCTCACCGAATCCTTCGAACTCGAACGCGCCCGCCTGCTCGATGACGGTCGCCAGACCATGGCGGTCTCCGATACCGGCGTCTGGCTGCGCCAGGGGGACGATTCCAGCCAGATCGTGATCCATGCCCGGCGCGTCGAGGAAGGCGGCATCGTGCTCGTCGACGTAAAGATGATTGAGGAAGAACGCCTCTTTGCCGGCAACCGGCCAACCAATGACTACACGTTCGTGCGCCGCATTGACGCGACCCGCGCCTATCTCCGCAACGGCTTCTGGCAACTGGAGAACGTGGTCGAAAACGTCCCGAACCTGCCGCCGGAGCGCAAGGCAAACCTCGCCATCCCGACTTCGCTCGACGCGGTCACCCTGCTCGACAAGTTTGCCTCGCCCAACACGATCGGCTTCTGGAATCTGCCCCGCTTCATCAACCAGACGCAGGCGGCGGGCCTCGATGCCTCGCGCTACAAGATGCGCTGGAACAGCCTGATGGCCACGCCGGCCCTGTTCGTCGCCATGGGCCTGATCGGAGCCATTGTCTGCCTGCGACTGTCGCGGCTTGGCGGCACATCGCGCCTGCTCGCCATTGGGTCGCTGATGGCTGTCGGCCTCTATTTCTTCACCCAGTTCTCGTCCAGCCTCGGGGCCACCGGGGCCGCGCCGCCAGTGGTTGCGGCCTGGAGCCCGCCCCTGTTCGTGCTCTTCTGCACGCTCACTTTTCTGGCCTATCGCGAAGACGGTTGATCCAGTTCCGGCCTTGACAGGCGGCGCCTGCCCACTCCATCACTCCCGCCCTTGAAGAGGTGCCCCATGAAACTTGTCGTCGTCGAGTCGCCCGCAAAGGCCAAAACGATCAACAAATACCTCGGCAAGGACTATAAGGTTCTGGCCTCCTATGGACACATACGCGACCTGCCATCGAAGAATGGTTCGGTCGATCCGGACAATGATTTCGAGATGCTCTGGGAGGCCGACGCCAAGTCCGCCAAGCGCATCACCGACATTGTGAATGCGCTCAAAGAGTCCGATACGCTCATCCTCGCGACCGACCCGGATCGCGAAGGCGAGGCGATTTCCTGGCACCTGGTCGAGGCCCTGAAGAAGCGCCGCGCCCTCAAGAAGGACGTCCATGTCGAACGCGTCGTGTTCAACGCGATCACCAAGAATGCCGTTACCAGGGCGATGGAACACCCGCGCCAGATCGACCAGGAACTGGTTGACGCCTATCTCGCCCGCCGCGCGCTCGACTATCTTGTCGGCTTCACCCTGTCCCCGGTTCTCTGGCGCAAGCTGCCCGGCAGCCGCTCGGCCGGCCGCGTCCAGTCGGTGGCGCTACGCATCGTCTGCGACCGCGAGAACGAGATCGAACTCTTCCGCCCGCAGGAATACTGGAACATCGCGGCCAGCTTGCGCGCTCCTGACGGCACCGATTTCGAAGCCCGCCTCCACGCGCTCGAGGGCGATACGCTGAAGAAATTCACCCTCGGCAACAAAGATGACGCCGACAAGGCGCTCGAGATCGTCAAGACCGGCGGCTATTCCGTCGCCAGCGTCGAGGCCAAGCCGGTCAAGCGCAACCCGCCACCGCCCTTCATCACCTCCACCCTGCAGCAGGAAGCCTCCCGCAAGCTCGGCTTCGGCGCCAAGCGCACCATGCAGGCAGCTCAGAAACTGTATGAAGAAGGCCGCATCACGTACATGCGGACCGACGGCGTCAACATGGCCGAAGAGGCCTATGCCGCAGCCCGCAGCATGATCCAGTCGAACTATGGCGCCCGCTACCTGCCGGAAAACACCCGGCGCTATTCCTCCAAGGCCAAGAACGCGCAGGAGGCTCACGAAGCCGTCCGGCCGACCGACTTCAACCTAAGCCCGGAAGACTATCACGGCGACGGCGACCTGAAGAAACTCTACACCCTGATCTGGCGCCGTGCGGTGGCCAGCCAGATGGAAACCGCCCTGTTCGAGCGCACCACGATCGACCTCAAGTCAAAAGACCAGCGCGCCCTACTGCGCGCCACTGGCCAGGTCCTCGTGTTCGACGGTTTCATCAAGCTCTACACCGTCGGCCACGATGCCGGCGACGATGATGACGAGATCGAAGGCCGCCTGCCCAAGATGGAACAGGGCCAGCACGCTGACCTGTTGAAGGCCGACGCCAACCAGTCCTTCACTGCTCCGCCGCCGCGCTATACCGAGGCCAGCCTCGTCAAGCGCCTCGAAGAGCTCGGCATCGGCCGCCCGTCCACCTATGCTTCCACCATGTCGACGCTCGAAGACCGCGGCTATGTCCGCATTGAGGGCAAGGCTCTGGTGCCCGAGGACAAGGGCCGACTCGTCACCGCCTTCCTCGAAAACTTCTTTGCCCGCTATGTCGAATACGATTTTACCGCCGGTCTCGAGGAAAAGCTCGACGTCATCTCCGACGGCAAGCTCGACTGGAAAGCCTTCCTGCACGAGTTCTGGAAACAGTTCGCTGCCGACATCGACAGCACAAAGGACCTGCGCGTTTCCGCCGTGCTCGACGCCCTCAACGAGACCCTCGGCGCCTATGTCTTCCCGCGCCAGGACGCCGAAGGCAACCCGATCGAGAACCCGCGCCTTTGCCCGCTCTGCAAGGAGGGCGAGCTCTCCATGAAGCTCGGTCGCTTCGGCGCCTTTGTCGGCTGTTCGCGCCACCCCGAGTGCAAGTTCACCCGCCAGTTCAGCGCCGATGGCGACGCCGCCGCGATCAATCCCGACGGCAACGAGATCGGCATTCACCCGGATACCGGCGAGATGATCTATCTCAAGACCGGCCGCTTCGGTCCCTATGTCGAGATGGCGAACGGCGAGAAGCCGAAACGCGCCTCCCTGACCAAGGCCGAGAAGGAAAAGCCCGAGGCCCTGACGCTCGACCGCGCCGTCGAACTGCTCATGCTGCCCCGCGAAGTCGGCCGCCACCCCGAAGACAACGAGCCCATCCTCGCGAATTTCGGTCGCTTCGGCCCCTACGTCCAGCACGGCAAGACCTATGCGAACCTGAAAGACCCGGCGGACGTCTTCGCGATCGGCCTCAACCGCGCCGTGGCGCTGATCGAGGACAAGAAGGCCAATCCGGGCCGGGGTCGCGGCGGAGCCACCGCGCTAAAGGAACTCGGCAACCATCCCGACGGCGACCCGGTCCAGGTCTTTGCCGGCAAGTACGGGCCTTACGTGAAGCACGGCAAGGTCAATGCCACGATCCCGAAAGAGATGAGCCCAGACATGATCACACTCGAACAGGCCGTCGAACTGGTAAACGCACGCACGGCGGCTGGGCCGGCCAAGAAGAAGGCGCCAGCGAAAAAGAAAGCTCCCGCCAAGAAGAAGCCGGCGGCCAAAAAGCCTGCAGCGAAGAAAGAGGACTGATCGGAACCGGACCCGCAAGGGTCCGGCTCAGGCCTTTCCGCGATGAACCTGCCGCTCCGCCCGTTCGCGCCCTACGTGCTGCTCGCCGCATGCGTCGCGAGCATCTTCGCGCTGCGCCCCGGGCACGCGCCAGAGCCGCTCCTGCCATTGTCTAACGAAGCCATCGACGCGCTGCCACCGGCCCAGCCCTTGTTGCCGCAAACCTACGCTTTCCCGGTCACGCTTTCGCTCTGCCCGAAACTCGCCGTCGCCAATGCCCCGCCTGCCGATCCCGGCCTGCACATTATCGGCTACACAACGACGGCCACGATCAATGGTGTCACGCTCGCACGGGCACCAGTCGAAACCGCCTGCCTCTCGTCCGGCTTCGGCGCCCGCAATGGCCAGGTCCATACAGGCGTGGATCTCTACAATCCCGATCCCGTCAACATCTATGCCGCCGCAGATGGCACCGTGCGCCGCGCCACCTACCGGGATGATTTCGGCAACATGATCGTCCTCGACCATGGCCACGGCGTCTTCACCCGCTATGCTCATCTCGACAGCATGGCCAACCTCGCCGAGGGTGACACCATACTGTCCGGCGAGGTGGTCGGTATCATGGGCAACACGGCTGCCCGCCTCATCCCCCGCCACCTCCACTATGAAATCCTCACCGGAGACTGGGGCGAACAGGCCGGGTCATTCGCCTTGACGCCGATCGATCCGCTGGCATTCACGGCGCAAAATTAGAATTTTCCCTTTTTAGGAGACTTTTTAATCCTGGGATTGTATATGCCCGCTCCATGGACGAATCCACGCGCCTCGACGAGATCATTCAGTCTGCCTGTCCGGTGATCGCCAGATTACCTTCGGTACATCAAAACCGGCTCGCCATTCTGGTCCCGTCATTCCTCCGCAACGTTGAGTTTCGCGTCGCAGGAGGCTTCCAGCCACCGCCGGAGGCTCACCTCAAGATTGCAGTCCATGCCTGCCTGGTGCTTTTGAACCGGCAACAGGATCATTTTGACCTGGGCCTGCGCGTGGTCCTTCACCCGCACGGCATTCACCATTGCCGTGAATTGGATGATCGCCAGTTCCGGCGGGGCCGAATGGACGTGAATTGGGGCGAAATCCGCCGCGACGGCGCGGTATCCGTCGCCGCCATGTGCCGCGTCATGCACGAATTCGTCCACCGCCTCGACGATCCCCATGTGCGCGCCAATACGTCTTCGCCCTTGTGTTCCACTGAATGCCACGCCACATGGGACAAAGTGATGGAGGAGGAGCGCAAGTTTCTCCGCGCAAGAATCGAGTATGGCGTCCCAACGCCCCTGACTCCCTACGCTGCAACAAATCACGCGGAATTCTTCGCCTGCACAACAGAAGCCTTCTTTGCGCGACCGGACATGCTGCGAGACCAATTTCCCCGTGTCTACGCACAGCTGGCCCATTTTTACGGGGGCCGCGCGTAGGCATTTCCCGCAAGCCTTTCGAATAAGAATCCACTATATCCAACCACATGACATTTCCAGACAAGCAAACTGTCCTTGATTTCATTCGGGACAATCCAACCGCCACCACGAAACAAGCCATCGCCAAAGGCCTCAGGGTCAAAGGCGAGGAGCGCAACGTGTTGCGCGCCATCCTCAAGGAACTTGAGGCCGACGGCGCCCTCGAACGCACCGGCAAACGCGCCTGGGCCCAGGCTGACCGGCCGCCGCCCACCGGCATCGTTGAGTTCACCCGTATCGACAAGAACGGCGACCTGATCGGCAAGTCGGTCGGCGACAACGGCCCCTTCGGCCCCGACATCCTCTACGCCGGCCCGTCCGGAAAGCCCAAGGGCAAGGCCCCGGCCGTCGGCGACCGCGCCCTGTGCAAGATCAACGAGCATGACGGCGAATGGCGCGCCCGAGCCATCACGATCATCGAAAAACGCCTGTCAGACCGCCTGATCGGCCTCTATTCCACCGGCCCCAACGGCGGCAAGGTTTCGCCGTCGAACCGTAAGGAACGCCGCGAATTCGTGATCCAGGAGGCCGACACGCACGGCGCCAGGGATGGCGACCTCGTGATCGCCGAACCCAAGCCCCAAGGCCGCCGCCACTATGGCCCGCCCCTCGGCGAGATCACCGAGATCATCGGTCATATATCTGACCCGCGCTCGGCCAGCCTGCTCGCGATCCACGCCCATGACATCCCGACCGAGTTCCCTCAGGCCGTGCTCGATCAGGCCGGCGACGCCGTGCCCGCCCCGTCAGATCGCGAGGACCTGACCCAGATCCCGTTCATCACCATCGACCCGCACGATGCCCGCGACCATGACGATGCTGTCTACGCTGAAAAGCTGGACGATGGCTGGCGCGTGATCGTCGCCATCGCCGATGTCGCCGCTTATGTCACCGAGGGCTCGCCCCTCGACAAGGAAGCCTACAAGCGCGGCAACTCCACCTATTTCCCTGACCGTGTCGTGCCGATGTTGCCATTCGAGCTCTCGGCCGACGAATGCTCGCTGAGGGAAGGCGAGCCGCGCTGCACGCTCGCCGTCGAAATGATCTTTGGCACGGATGGTCACAAGCGCTCGCACCGCTTCATTCGGGGCATGATGAAATCGGCTGCCAAGCTGTCGTACGAGGAGGCGCAGGCCGCCATTGACGGCAAGCCGGGCGGCAAGGCCGGCGAACTGCTGGAGACTGTCCTGAAGCCGCTCTGGGGCGCTTATGCCGCCCTCGGCAAAGCCCGCGACAAGCGTGCCCCGCTCGACCTCGACCTTCCCGAGCGCCGTATCATGTTCAAGGAAGATGGCGAGATAGATGGCATTTTCACCAAGGAACGCCTCGAAGCGCACCGCCTGATCGAAGAGTTCATGATTCAGGCCAACGTCGCCGCCGCCGAGACGCTGGAGCGCCAGAAAAGCCCGCTCATCTACCGCGTCCACGACACGCCGACGGATGCCAAGATCGCGGCCTTTGCCGAGTTCCTGCAAACGATCGAACTGAAATGGACGATCGGCGAGCGCCCGCAGACGCAAAAGTTCAACAAGCTAATCGGTGAACTGAAAGACGGCGAATACAATCAAATGGTCACCCAGATGATCCTGCGGACCCAGGCCCAGGCCATCTATAGCGAAGAGAATCTCGGCCATTTCGGCCTTAACCTCTTGCGCTATGCCCACTTCACCTCGCCGATCCGCCGCTACGCCGACCTCATCGTCCACCGCGCGCTTATCGCGTCCCTGAAGCTCGGGCCTGACGGCCTCAGCAAGGAAGCCGCCTCGCAGCTCGAACAGACCGCCCAGCACATCTCCGATACCGAGCGCCGCTCGATGGCCGCCGAGCGCGAGGCGACCGACCGCTACCTCGCGATCTTCCTGAAAGACCGCGTCGGCGCTGAATTTGACGGTCGCATCACCGGCGTCACCGGGTCGGGCCTGTTCGTCCAGCTCAACGGCGTGGGCGCTGACGGATTCATCCCGATCTCGTCGATTTCCAAGGATTATTGGGTGCTGGATACGGCCGCGATGGCGCTCTACGCCCGCGGCAGCGGCGAGACGTACAGCCTCGGCCAGATCGTCCGGGTCAAGCTGAGAGAGGTCACGCCCCTGAAGGGCGGCCTCCTGCTTGAAATGCTGTCTGAACCCATGCCCGCCCCCGAAGGCCGCGCCGAACAGCGCCGCGCCATGGACATCGGCAACGTTCCCCGCCGTAAGGGTGGACCGCCCCGATCGGGCAAGCCTAAGTTCAACAAAAAAACGCTCCCCAAGCATAAAAGAACAAGCAAGGCTAAGGGACCAAAGAGATGAACAAGCGCCTGCCGGGTTTGAAGTCTGCCTATGACAAGGAGGATGATGGAGACGTCGTCCTCACCAATCAGCGCAGCCCACGCCCGAAGGATGCCGCCACACTGATTCTCGTCCGGCAGGACGGTCCGGTGCCCCGCGTCTTGCTCGGCAAGCGCTCCGGCGGGCACAGCTTCATGCCGGAAAAATACGTCTTCCCGGGTGGCAAGGTCGATCCGCACGACGCCCGCGCGCCCATCCTCACGCCCCTCTCTGCCCCGGTCGCGACCCAGCTCACCATCGGCACCCGCCGCGCGCCCCACGCCTTCGCCCTGACGGCCATCCGCGAAACCTTCGAGGAGACCGGACTGATCGTCGGGCGAACGGGCGAGGCCACCGGCAAACCGCCGACGGGCTGGGGCCGCTATTATGGTGAAGGGGTCATGCCCTGCCTTCAATCCTTCCAGTTCATCGGCCGCGCCATCACGCCGCCCTACCGGCCCAAGCGCTTTGATGCCCGATTCTTCATGGCTGACGCCGAAGACGCCCTGATTGACGAACGCCCACCGGTCGACGGCGCCGAACTGTCCGACCTGCAATGGGTGACGATCAAGGACTCAATGGACCTCGACCTGCCCTCGGTGACGCGATTCATGCTGGGCGAGATCGACGAGCGCCTGGCTGGGCCCGGGGCTCCCAAAGGCCCGCCCTTCCTGCGCTGGACACGCAATGGCCACACGACAGACCGGCTTTAGCGCAGGAACACTGCTTGACTTCGCCTCCGGGCCCCGTCATTAAGCCGCTTTCCAGTTACAGACGCTAGCACAAGCGAGCCAATCCCATGGCCAAACCAGCCACCATCAAGATCCGCCTCAATTCGACGGCCGACACCGGATTCTTCTATGTTACCAAGAAGAACCCGCGCACGAAGACTGAAAAGCTCGTGCTGAAAAAGTATGACCCCGTCATTCGCAAGCACGTCGAATTCAAGGAAGGCAAGATCAAGTAAGATCCTGTTTTTCGTCACGTTTTAGCAGAGCCCGTTCGCAAGAGCGGGCTTTTTGCATTTCCGGCCTCAGCTGTCCGGATTGCCATCGTGCAGGTTGCGCGCCTTGCGGATACCCGGGAACAGGACAGACCAAGCCGCCGCGATACCAACCGCCGCATAGCCCCCGGCAACAACGGTGAACACTGCGCCCCATTTGGCGGCCATGAACCCGGCTCGCGCCTCCCCAAGCTCGTTTGACGCGCCGAGGAAGATGGAATTGACGGCATTCACGCGTCCGCGCACCTGGTCCGGCGTCCAGAGCTGCAACAGGATTTCGCGGATATAGACCGAGATCATGTCGAACGCGCCGACACCGATCAGTGCCAGGATCGACAGCCAGGCTAGGGTCGAGTGGCCAAACACCACCGTCGACAGGCCAAACAGCGCGACACAGGCAAACAGGATGATCCCAGCATGGTCGCGAATCGGGAACGCGGTGATCACACCGGTCACAATCAGCGCGCCGATCCCCGGCGCAGCGCGCATCAGGCCAAGCCCTGTCTCGCCGACCTCAAGGATGTCGCGCGCATAGACCGGCATCAGCGCCACCGCCCCGCCCAGCAGCACCGCAAACAGGTCCAGCGAGATCGCCCCCAGAACGATCTTCTGCTTCCAGATATAGGTGAACCCGCCCAGCACCATGCTCATTGTCTTGGGCTCAATGCTGGTGCTCTGGGGCGGCTTCGGGATCGAGAAGATCAGCGTTGCTGCGACGGCAAAGAGAACCACCGCCGTGGAATACGCAATCACGGGCGCCACACCATACAGCAGGCTGCCTGCCACCGGCCCGATGATCGACGCCATCTGCCACGCAGACGCCGTCCAGCCCACAGCGTTGGCAAAGTCCTCCCTCGGAACGACATTCACCGCCAGGCTCGCCGAGGCTGGCGACAGGAAGGCCCTGGCCACGCCGAAAACGGTGAGAATGCCCAGCACCCAGACCGGGTGGAATTGCTGCGTTGCCGCCAGGATCAGAATGCCCGCCGCGCAAACCATTTCGGTCAGGATCGACAGGCCCATCACGAGCCGCCGTCCGAATGTGTCCGCGGCCAGTCCCGTTACGAACACCAGCAGCAGCGCCGGCAGGAACTGCACCAGTCCGATCCAGCCAAGATAGACCGGGTTCTGCGTCTGGTCATAGATCTGCCAGGCCACGGACACTGACACGATCTGTGCGGCAAACGCGGTAAAGAAACGGGATGTGAAATAGCGGCTGTAGGACAGGTGCCGGAAAGCGGCGAAACGGTCTGTCATGTCCGGCAACCTGCATCAGCCAATCGAGACGTGCTGGTGGCCTGCGTCGGGGGCCAAGTCAATCAGGCGGCGATGCTTTCGACGCGGTTCCGGCCCGCAGACTTTGCGTGGTAGAGCGCAGTGTCGGCCCGTTTGGTCAGGTCGGCCATCGTGTCCTGGTCGCCCGTAATGGTCGACACGCCCGCGCTCAGCGTGATCGATATATCGCGACTTCCGGAACTGACGTGGAAAGGCGCGCTCGCCACCGCGCGGCGAATGCGCTCGGCAGCGGCACAGGCGAGGTCGCCCGGCGTAACCGGCATGATGACGAGGAATTCCTCGCCGCCCGGACGGCAGACAATGTCCATCGGTCGCACATTCTCCCGCAGACGATTGGCAAGTTCCACCAGCACTTCGTCGCCGACATCGTGGCCATAGGTATCGTTGACCGATTTGAAATGGTCGATATCGCACATCACGACGGACACAGGCTTGCCGCCCATGACCGAGCGGTGCATCACCTGCTGCAGCTGGCTCACCATGTAGCGGCGATTGTAGAGCCCGGTCAGCTGGTCGATCACCGATAGTTCCAGGCCCCGGTCCACGCGCTTGCGCAGCACGTCGATATAGCGGGAACGCCGTGTCTGCGTACGCACCCGCGCCATCAGTTCCTGCCGGTCTACGGGCGAAATGATCACATCGCTCGCACCGATATCCAGGCCTTTGCCCGCTTTCAAGCGCTCCGACTGGTCACAGACTAGGATAATCGAAATCGAGCGTGTCGACTCGGTCATCTTGAAATGCGCGCACAGCTTGAGGGCATCAAAGGATTGCGACGAGATCGATAGGATCAGGATGTCGACGCCCATGTCCGCCAGGTTTGACATGTCGCCCGCTTCCAGCAGCGTCGTCGCCACATGCCCCTCATCCCGCAGCATGTTCGCCATGCGCAGGGACGTGCGGGGATTGTCGTCTATGATGAACACACGCGACGGCCGGCTGATTTCTTCGTCACTGATCACTTCGACCGCACCGGCCTTCAGGCCGCTCGCCTGGCGCTGGCGCAACTCGGATGCGACCGCGTTGTAACGCAAAAGCGCACCGACCCGTGCCATCAGCGCGAAATCGTCCACGGGCTTGGTCAGGAAGTCTTCCGCTCCGACATCCAGCCCCCGGACCCGGTCTTCGGAATCGCTCAGCGCCGTGACCATCACGACGGGGATGAAGGACGTGCGCGGGTCCGCCTTCAGGCGTTTGCATGTCTCGTAGCCGTCCATGCCCGGCATCATCACGTCGAGCAGGATGATCTCGGGCATTTCCGTCCGCGCAATATCCAGCGCCTGCTGGCCGTTCTCGGCATGCATCACCGTGAAATACTGCGCCTCGAGCTTGGCCTGCAGCAGGCGACGGTTAGCTTCGATGTCATCGACGACCAGGACTCGCGCGCTCATGCCGGCTCCTTCGGCATCAGCGATTCCACCGCCTTGATAAACGTCATGATCTGGATCGGCTTGGAGAGGTAACCTTCGCAGCCGGCTTCGCGCACGCGCTGCTCGTCGGCGCGCATGGCAAAGGCGGTCACGGCCAGCACCGGGATATGTGCGACCTTGTCGTCGTCCTTCAGCCAGCGGGTAATGTCGAGGCCCGACACTTCCGGCAGCTGGATGTCCATGATGATAAGATCGGGAAGCTCGCGCCGCGCGATTTCGACCGCCTTGGCACCGTCGCGGCACTGGTAGGTGGCGAATCCATATGCGTCCAACAAGTCGCAAAAGAGGCGCATGTTGAGTTCATTGTCCTCAACAACCAGCACTTTTCTGGTGCGCTTCTCAGCCATAATTCCCCGTAACTGCTAATGACTCGGACGATGGGCAACCGATCCTGCCCAGCTATACCGCAAATGCTTAACACCGCTTTACGCAGGGATGCACACTTGATTGCTCCCAAAGACGGAACATGCCATGAACACCCTTGTCATGTATGCACTTTGCCGCGATTGCCTGAACCTGCAGGCCGGTGCTGCCATTGCCTGCTCCAGCTGCGGACGGGGCCGAATCCTGTCGCATCCCGCGCTGACGCGGCTCAGCATTGCGCATATAGATTGCGACGCTTTCTTCGCGGCGGTCGAGAAACGCGACGATCCGAGCCTCAAGGACAAGCCGGTCATCGTCGGCGGCGGCCAGCGCGGCGTCGTATCGACCTGCTGCTACATTGCCCGGCTCTACGGCGTTCGCTCCGCCATGCCCATGTTCACGGCCCTCAAGCTCTGTCCGGACGCCGTGGTGATCGGATCGAACTTCGAAAAATACCGCGAAGCCGCCGCCATGATCCGCGAAAAGATGGACGCCCTCACACCGCTGGTCCAGCAGGTCTCGATCGACGAGGCCTATATGGACCTCTCCGGCACGGAAACCGTCCACCATGCGCCACCGGCCGTCAGCCTCGCGCGTCTCGCCCGCGACATCGAGCGTGATGTCGGTATCACTGTCTCGATCGGCCTGTCCTCCAACAAGTTCCTCGCCAAGACCGCCAGCGAACTCGACAAGCCGCGCGGCTTCGCCGTCATCGCGCCGGAAGAGGCCGAGGCGCTGCTCGGGCCCAAGCCCATCGAGTTCCTCCATGGTGTAGGACCGAAATTCGCCGAGAAGCTTGCCCGCGACGGCTTCGATACTGTCAAGGACATCCAGGGTGCCGAGCTGAAGGCCCTGATCGGCCGCTATGGCGAGACCGGCATGTGGCTGAAGCAACGCGCCCACGGCCTCGACACGCGCCCGGTGCGCAATGACGAAGAGCGCAAGTCCATCTCCAGCGAGACCACGTTCCGCGTCGACCTCTCCGATCCTGCCGCGCTTGAAGACCAGCTCTGGCAGCTCTGCGTGAAAACAGCAGACAGGGCCAAAGCCGTCGGCGTCGTCGGGGTTGTCGTCACGCTAAAGCTCAAGACCAGCAATTTCCGCGCCCTGACCCGGCGTGTGTCCCTGGGTGAGCCGACCCAGCTTGCCCAGGAAATCTTCCGAGCCGGCCGCCCGCTTCTCGCCCGCGAGGCCAATGGCCGCGAACGCTTCCGCCTGATCGGCATCGGCCTCACCGGCCTTGACGACCACCGGTCAGATACGGTCGACCTGCTCGATCCGAGCATTGCCAAGCGCGCCGCCGCCGAACGCGCATCAGATGCCGCCCGCGCAAAATTCGGCAAGGACGCCGTTGTCACAGGGCGCGCGGCGCGGATTGCCAAGGCCCGTGACAACGACACCTGACTTGCCCGATCCGGCGACGTACGGCATGCATTTGGCGAAACCTCAATCGGAACGGGAGTCTATCCACCCATGACAACGCCAGAAGACCGCCTCGACGCGCTTGGCATCGAACTGCCTGCGCCCATGAAGCCCGTCGCCACCTATGTGCCCTTCGTCATTACCGGGAACCTGCTCTTTGTCTCCGGCCAGGTTAGCGCGACACCGCACGGCCGCATCAACGGACGTGTCGGCGAGGACATGGAACTGTCTGCCGCCCAGCATGCTGCCCGCCAGTGTGGCATCAACCTGATCGCCCAGTGCAAGGCCGCCGTCGGCGACCTCTCCCGCATCAAGCGCGTCGTGAAGCTCGGCGGCTTCGTCAATGCCGCGCCGCACTTCACCGACATCCCGCAGGTCATCAATGGCTGCTCTGATCTCATGGTCGAAGTCTTCGGCGATGCCGGGCGTCACGCGCGCTCCGCCGTCGCCTGCCCGGTCCTGCCCATGGGCGTCGCCGTTGAAGTTGACGGTATCTTTGAAATCACGGAATAATTTGCGATGGCCCGGCACTTTGACCTGACTGCCTTCACCTATGCCCATCGCGGCCTCTGGTCGCCCAAGAGCCATCCTGAAAACTCGCTCGCCGCCTTCAAGGCGGCTGCCGAGGCCGGACTGGGAATCGAGTACGATGTACGCCCGTCCCTGTCCGGCGAGGTCATGGTCTTCCACGATCCGAAACTGGCCCGCATGACCGGCACCGAAGGCCTGTTCGAGGAGCAGGACATGTCTGTCCTCTCGGCCCTGCACCTTGCCGGCACCGACCAGCCAGTCCCGACCCTCTCGGCCCTGCTCGATATCTGGCCCAATAACCTGCCCTTGCTGACGGAAATGAAAATCGACGGCAACACCGATCCCGAAGCCTTCGCCCGCAAGGTCGGCGAGCAGCTGGCAGGCCATATCGGCCCGGCCGCCGCGATGAGCTTTTCCGAACCCGCCGTCGACGCCCTGCCGGACGTCCTCATGCGCGGCCAGCTCATCGACCCCATCCATCGCACCAGCGAGGCAGAATTCGACGCAAAGCTCGCCCGCGCCCTTGACCGCAAGGTCGACTATCTCGCCGTCAATGTCGCCGACGCCGAACGCGCTGCCGTGTCCCTGGCCGGCGACCTTCCTTTCGTCGTCTGGACCATACGCTCAATGGCCGACCTGCGCCGCATCCGCCTCCTCAACGGCGCGGCAATCTTCGAACACCTGCCCGTGCCACTGGCATCCTGATGCCACGCGCCCTAGATTGACGGGCATGGACGACAGCGCGCTCAAGATCACCATTGTCCCGGCGCTTGCCGACGTATCACCTGACGAATGGAATGCCGTCGCCAATCCGCCGGGCGAGCGCTACGATCCGTTCCTTTCGTGGGAATTCCTCGAAGCGATGGAAAGCTCCGGCGCCGCCACGCCGACTACCGGCTGGGTCCCGCGCCATCTTCTCATCCGCGGCGACAATGGCCGCCTGCGTGCCGCCATGCCGCTCTATGCCAAGATGCACTCGCGCGGTGAGTTCGTGTTCGACCAGAGCTGGGCCGACGCCTATGAACGCGCGGGCGGCGCCTATTACCCCAAGCTGCTCACTGCCGTGCCCTTCACGCCCGTCACCGGCCGTCGCCGCCTCGTGCCCAAGGGCCCGGATGAAGCCCAGCTCAAGGCCGCTCTCCTGACAGGCGCCATCCAGCTGGCCGAGGAAAACGACCTCTCCTCCCTGCACATCAATTTCGTCGATACGGATGACGCCGAGATTCTTGCCAATACCGGCCTCCTGTCGCGCACCGACCAGCAGTTCCGCTGGGTGAATGACGGCTACAGCACGTTCGACGATTTCCTCGCCGCGCTCTCCTCCGCCAAGCGCAAGAACCTGCGCAAGGAGCGCGCAAAGGCGCAGGAAGGCCTCACTTTCCTTCACCTCACCGGCGAAGCCATCACCGAGGACCATCTCGACGCTTTCTACCGTTTCTACATCGACACCGGCAGCCGCAAATGGGGCACGCCCTATCTCACCCGCCTCAGTTTCTCCCTTCTGCGCGAGCGCATGGCAGACGACCTGCTCTTCGTCTTCGCCATGGAAGATGGCGAGCCGATCGCCGGGGCCATGAACCTGATCGGGTCGGACACGCTCTATGGCCGCTACTGGGGCTGCAGCGACCATCGCTCCATGCTCCACTTCGAGACCTGCTATTACCAGGCCATCGACTTCGCAATCGAACGCGGCCTCAAATACGTTGAGGCGGGCGCGCAGGGCGGGCACAAGCTCGCCCGCGGCTATGTCCCCGTCCTCACACGCTCGGCCCACTGGATCGCCCATCCGGGCCTGCGCGACGCCGTCGCCGACTATCTCACCCGCGAACGCGACGCGGTTGAATCCGACATGGACTATCTCACCGACCGCACACCCTTCAGGAAAGACTCATGACCCTTCACGATACTTACGACCCGACCAACATCTTCGCGAAAATCCTGCGCGGCGAGATGCCTGCCGTGAAGGTCTACGAGGACGACACCGCCCTTGCCTTCATGGACGTCTTCCCGCAGGCCGAAGGCCACACGCTGGTCATCCCGAAAGACGTGACAGCCCGCAACCTGCTCGACATGCCGCCGGAAAAGCTCGGCCCCTACATGCTGGCTGTGCAGAAGATTGCGCAGGCCGTCGCGGCGGCGCTGACGCCGGATGGCCTCGTCGTCACCCAGTTCAACGGCGCCCCCGCTGGGCAGACCGTCTACCACCTCCACTTCCACATTATCCCGCGTAATGAGGGCGTGCCCCTTGGCCGCCACGGCGGCGGCGGCATGGCGGATATGGGCGAGCTTGAAAAGCTGGCGGGGAGGATTAGGGCGGAATTGTAGCCCTTGAAGCTCCCTCTCCCAAGGGAGAGGGAGGCGCGCCGCCGGCAACGAGCCCTAAATCCCCAGCTTCGCCTTCAATATGTCGTTGACGGCCTTCGGGTTGGCCTTGCCGCCCGAGGCCTTCATCACCTGTCCGACGAACCAGCCGAGCGTCTGCGGCTTGTCCCTGACCTTCTCGACCTGTTCCGGGTTCGCCGCGATGATCTCGTCGACGACCTTCTCGATCGCGCCGGTATCCGTCACCTGTTTCAGGCCGTGCGTTTCGACAATCGCCGCCGCCTCGCCTTCGCCCGCAATCATGCGCGCGAACACGTCCTTGGCGATCTTGCCGCTGATCGTCTCGTCGCTGATCAGCGCAATCAGGCCGCCCAGCGCCTCGGCCGAAACCGGGCTGTCGGCCAGTTCCAGGCCTTCCTTGTTAAGGTAGCCGAACAGTTCCTGTGTCACCCAGTTGGCGGCGAGTTTCGCGTCGCGCCCCGTGGCCACGGTCTCGAAATATTCGGCCTTCTCGGCATCCGCGATCAGCACGCCCGCATCGTAGTGTGAAATGCCGTACTCGGATTCGAACCGCGCACGCTTCTGGTCCGGCAGTTCGGGCAAAGTCGCCTTGATCTCGTCGATCCAGGCCTGCTCGATTTCCAGTGGCAGCAGGTCCGGGTCCGGGAAATAGCGGTAATCGTGCGCGTCTTCCTTCGAACGCATGGAGCGGGTCTCGACCTTGACCGGGTCGAACAGGCGCGTCTCCTGGTCCACGGTTCCGCCGCCCTCGATGATTTCGATCTGGCGGCGCGCCTCATACTCGATCGCCTGCTGGATGAAGCGGAAAGAGTTCATGTTCTTCAGTTCGCAACGCGTGCCGAGATGGCTGAAATCGCCCGTCTCACGGAATTTTTCATACTGGCCCGGCCGGCACACCGACACATTCACGTCGGCGCGCAAATTGCCCTTGTCCATGTCGCCGTCACAGGTGCCGAGCGCGATCACGATGGCGCGGATCTTTTTCACATAGGCGGCAGCCTCGGCGGGCGAGCGCACGTCCGGCTTCGACACGATTTCCATTAGCGCGACGCCGGACCGGTTGAGGTCCACATAGGTCGAGTTCGGGTCCATGTCGTGGATCGACTTGCCGGCATCCTGTTCCAGGTGCAGCCGCTCGATGCGGCAGGTATAGCTGTAGGATTCGCCGCCATGCGCCGGTTCCACGTCCACGTCGATCTCGCCTTCGCCAACAATCGGGTGCGCGAACTGGCTGATCTGGTAGCCTTGCGGCAGGTCGGGATAGAAATAGTTCTTCCGGTCGAACCGGCTGTAGAGATTGATCTCGGCCTTCAGGCCAAGGCCCGTGCGTACGGCCTGTTCGACGCATTTCCGGTTGATCACCGGCAGCATGCCCGGCATCGCCGCATCGACCAGCGAGACATTACAGTTCGGGTCGGCGCCGAACGCCGTCGAGGCGCCCGAGAACAGCTTGGCATTGGAGGCCACCTGCGCGTGGATCTCCAGCCCCATGACGACTTCCCAGTCGCCGGTATCGCCTTTGAGTACGTAGGGTGTGCGCGTTGACATGACCTGCCTTTTTGACCAATTCAATCCAGCGTCCTTCTAACGGCATGCGGCCCGGCCTGTCGAGCCGTGAAGGCTGCCCGTGCCGCGCTGGCTTTTCTTTTTTCCCCGTTCGGTCAAAAATAAGGCAGGCGCGATAGCGCACCTTGAGGAAAACCCATGTTGTTCAAGATGATTCTGGACAATTGCGGCGACGAAGAACGCCCGATTGTCCGCGGCTTCCTGAAACACCTGATTGCCGGTTTCGGGGCCGGCCTGCTGGTCGGTGCAGTGGGCCTGTTTCTCGTGCTTGTGGCACTCGGGAACCTGAAACTCGACATTCCGGTCGTCTTCATCGCGGCCATGATGGTGCAGTTCGGTCCCATCGGCGGCCTTGTCGGTGTCGGAATTTTCCTGTCGCGTATCACCGACCGGTCGCGCGACGATGACGTTGAGAATGACGAGGGCCCCGGTGGCGGTTCGAAAGTCCGCGTCGAAACGCCCGCGAGGCCGCGCGCCGCTCCTGTCCGGCTGAAGGCCGCCCGCGCCTGAACCTTAGATCTTGCCGTCTTCCTTGGCGCGCTTGTAGCGCTCGCGCCGCGCCGCCATGCGGTCCGCAACTGAAGCCGATTGCGGCACACGTGTCGGTATTTCACCTTCCGGTGTCGGCGGAATTTCCGGTGCGGGCGCATCGGCAACCTCGGCCTCAAGCTTGCCTTCGGCCGCCAGCTTCTTGCGCCGCGCGGCAACCCGCGCTTCGCGCGCCTGGTGCGCCTCGCTCTTGCCGTTGAACAGGCCGGACAGTTTCGACTCCTGCGCGCCCCTCAGCGGCGAGCCGTCATGGCCCCGCTCGGCACGTTTCTGCAGGATGCGCGAAACCCGGAACGCCACATAGGCGGCCACAAGAAAGGCCACGAGCAACATGCCCTGCATCTCGGGCGCAAACAGGTCATACCCGTTCTGCGCCATCATCCCCCACATCAGGGCGAGACAGATGACGAGCATGACGGCGAAAAGGGCGAGAAAGCGTTTCATGTGTGCGAACCTACCACCAGCGGCCCGGCTTCGTCACGAAGCCAGCTGCACGTTCCAGCTCACCACCAACGCGGAAACAGGCGGCCTCGTCCAGCGCCTTGCCGATCACCTGCAGGCCGAGCGGCAGGCCGCTTTTCGACAGGCCCGCGGGCACGGAAATCCCCGGCAGGCCGGCAAGGTTCGCCGTCACCGTGAACACGTCATTGAGATACATTTCGACCGGGTCGCCGCTCTTCTCGCCAAAGGCAAAAGCAGGTGACGGGCAGGTCGGCGTCAGCACGGCGTCGCAGCTTTCGAAGGCCTCGACAAAATCGTTGAGGATTTTCGTGCGCACCTTCTGCGCGCGCAGGTAATAGGCATCGTAATAGCCGCTGGAGAGCACATAGGTGCCGATCAGCAGGCGCCGCTGCACTTCCTTGCCAAACCCGCTGGCCCGCGTGCCTTCATAGGTCTGCGCCAGGTTACTGCCCTCAACGCGCGCGCCATAGCGCATGCCGTCATAGCGCGCGAGATTGGAGGAGGCCTCCGCAGGCGCCACGATATAGTAGGCTGGCAGCGCGTATTTCGTGTGCGGCAGGCTGATATCGACAATCTCGGCTCCGGCCGCCTTCAGCCAGGCAATGCCCTGGTTCCACAGCGCGTCGATCTCCTCCGACATGCCGTCCATCCGGTATTCCTTCGGAATGCCGATCCGCATGCCTTTGACACCCTTGGAGACATCGCTGCGCCAGTCCGGCGTGGCCACATCCAGCGAGGTCGAATCCTTCGCGTCATGGCTGCACATCACTTCCAGAAGGATGGCGCTGTCTTCCACGGTCTTGGCAATTGGCCCGGCCTGGTCGAGCGAGGAGGCGAAGGCCACCATGCCGTAACGGCTGGCCCTTCCATATGTCGGCTTGATGCCCACGGTGCCGGTGAAGGCGGCAGGCTGGCGGATCGAGCCGCCGGTATCGGAGGCGGTCGCGGCGAGGCAGAGCTCCGCCGCCACCGAGGCCGCCGAGCCGCCCGACGAGCCGCCCGGCGTCAGGCCCTGATTGTCGCCTGCGCGGCGCCAGGGGTTCACCACATTGCCAAAGCGCGATGTCTCGTTGGACGATCCCATGGCGAACTCGTCCATGTTGAGCTTGCCCAGCATGACAGCACCTTCGTCCCACAGGTTCTGCGTGACGGTGGATTCATAGGTCGGGGTGAACTCGCCGAGGATGCCGCTGCACGCCGTCGTGCGCACGCCCTTGGTGCAATACAGGTCCTTGATGCCCAGCGGCGCGCCTTCAAGGCGCCCGCCCTCGCCCCTGGCTAGTTTCGCATCCGAAGCGTCCGCCATGGCCAGCGCCTTCTCCGGCGTTTCCACGACAAAAGCGTTCAGGACCCGGGCGCCCTCGATAGCGCTCACGAAGTCTTGGGTGATCTCGCGCGACGAAAACCGTTTGGCTTTCAGGCCATCAAGCGCTGCTGCGAGGGTGAGTTTGGTCAAGTCGGTCATAGGAAATCCCGTGAAGAAATCTGCCCTTCTGCTATGACGGCTTGAGGGGAAAGTTCAAGTCTCCGTTACCGCGCTTGTCAGTTTCAAGCTTGCGACGCATCAATCCAAGACGGAACAAATGCCGTTATTGTCACGTTTTTCGTCACACTGCCCAAAGGATATGACATGCGCCTGATCTCCCTCGTTCTTGCCTCCGCCGTCCTCGCCGCCTGTACCAGCCATCCGGCGGGCGAATCCAAGCCGAAAGGTGTCGCCCAGTTTGCTGGCGACCCTCGCCTCGGCGAAGAGGTCAGGAACGTCTGTTTTTCCTCGACCATTTCCGGTTTCCACGGCGCCACGGACGACACGGTGGTGATCTCGAAAGGTCGACAAGACTATCTCATCGAAGTCTACGGCAACTGCTTCAATCTCGACCAGGCCCAGCAACTTGCTGTCGATTCCACAACAAGCTGCCTCGGCAAGGGTGACCACATCATCACCACTGATTCCATTGCAGGATTCCACGACAAGACGGGATTCGGCGTGCAACGCTGCACGATCAAGTCGATCCATGAATGGGATTCCAAGGCCAAGGCACCCGAGGCCGAAGAAACAGCAGTGCCTGAAGAATCCGAATAGCGGCGGCCGACAGCTGTGATAGATACAGGCCCATGCCCAAATCCGCACAGGTCTCGTCCGTCGAGGTAAAAGACTCCCCATTCCACGGTCGCGGCCTGTTCGCTGTCGTCGCCATTGGTGCCGGGGACGTCATCGCCGCATATCCGCTGCTGATCCTGTCACAGGACGACACCGCAACGGTGCGCTCCACGTTGCTTTATCATTACGTCTTTTACGTTGATGAAAACGACGCGGGTGACATGCGCGCCGCTGTCGCTTTCGGTGAAATCTCGATGTGCAATCACAGCCCGAATGCCAATGCCGACTTCACCGTCGATGCTGCAGCGCAGACCGTGACCCTGTCTGCCAACCAGGCCATCCGGCCCGGCGACGAAGTCCTCATCGACTACGAGGAATTTGCCATCGAGATCATCTAGCTTGACCCTTATCAAGGCAGGCCCCGGCCCGGGCGGTCTATTTGGTTCATAGTCTCAGCAGCGAAGAAATCGGGCCCGCATCATGGACAAGGCAAAGCGCGCGCAAATCGTGTCAATCATCGACGACGTCAATGATATGACGGTCGCGACCCTGCGGCCCGACTTGTATCCGCAGGCGACCACGGTCAGCTATGTGAATGATGGCCTGACCATCTATTTCGGCACCTCGCCGGACTCCCAAAAAGCCAAGAACCTCGCCTGGAACAACAAGGTATCCCTGACAATCGACCGCCCCTACGAAACGTGGAACGAGATCGAGGGTGTCTCCATGGGCGCAGAGGTCTCGCCCGTCACGGATGCGGCGGAGGTCCGGAAGGTCGGCGAGCTCATGCTGGGTAAGTTTCCGCAACTCGCGTCTTTCGTTCCGGACGACGCATCGACACTCGCGCTCTTTCGTGTGGAGCCCAAATTCATTTCCCTGCTCGATTACAGTCAGGGCTTCGGGCACACAGAGCTGTTCACGCTTGACTTATGACTCTAGCGCCTACTTTGCCGCTCCGGCATTCACGATCGCCCGCAATTCCCGCCGCACGACCTTGCCGATCGGTGATTTCGGCAATTCGTCAACGAAGTGCACCGCACGAGGGCGCTTGTAGCCCGTCAGGCATCGCGCGCAATGCGCCTGCACGTCAGCCGCCGTCAGTTCGGGGTCCCGGCGTACGACAAACGCATGCATCGTATCGCCCATTTTGCCGTCGGAAACGCCTGCAACGGCCGCTTCGGCGATCCCGGGATGTTCTGCGAGCACGGCGTCGACTTCGTTCGGGAAAACGTTGAACCCGCCGACCAGCAGCATGTCCTTTATGCGATCGACGAGATAGAGATAGCCGTCATCGTCAAGATACCCGACATCGCCGGTCTTCATCCAGCCGGCATGGAACGCGGCGGTCGTCGTCTCCGGACGGCCAAGGTAGCCTGTCATGACCTGCGGCCCCGCAACGACAATTTCGCCGGTCTCGCCGGGCGCAGCGAAGGTGCCGTCCTCGCGCAGGATCGACACGCCGGTACCGGGCAGCGGAAGGCCGACCGAACCGGCCCGCGCGCGCTTGTCCGGCGGATTGACGCTGATCAGCGTTGTCGTTTCCGTCATGCCATAGCCTTCGATCACGCTCGATCCCGTCAGGCCGGTCCATTCCTTGCGCACGTCGGGGTTCAGCGCCATGGCGCCGGAAATCGTCAGGGTCAGCTGCGGCGGGTTCTCGTAAAACCACTTCTCGTCCATCAGCTTGGCGAACAGCGTGCTGACGCCGGGAAACGCATTCGGGCGGAACTTCCGGAAGGCAGCCTTCAGGTTCGACAGTGGCTTGGGGCTCGGCACCAGCACCAGGTGCGCGGCATTGCGCAGCGCGATGATCGACGAGAACATGCCGAACACGTGGTAGACCGGCAGAATAAGTAGCATGGTCTGGCCTGGCGCATCGATAATGTGCGGCGACAGGCTGGCAAATTGTTCGACATTGGTCACAACGCCCGCTTCAGTCAGGCGAACGCCTTTTGACACGCCGGTTGTACCTCCCGAATACTGGTAGATTGCATCCTCGTCGGCGTCCCGGTCCGATGCATAGGTCGCCATAGGCGTCGCATGCTTCGCGCCCCGCTTCAGCGCCTCGGTCATCGACACGTTCGCAATCTTCAGCGGGCGGCCCATTTTTGTTACATGCTGCAGAACGAAATCCATCGCCGCCTTTTTGACGGGCGAAAAGAAGTCAGTCAGCGAAAGCGTGATGACTGTGCCGGCGTCGGTGCCCTGGAGCGCCTCTTCGGTCGCCTCCGGGAACAGGCTCGACGTGATCAGGACAACCGCTTTGGCATCGCGCAACTGCCGGCGCGTTTCATAGGCGGTGTAGAGCGGGTTGATATTGGTCAGCACAAGGCCGGCGCGCAACACGGCCAGCATCGCGAGAACGTTCGATATGCAATTGGGTGCCTGGATCGCAACGACGGCGCCCTTCTCCAGCTTCAACTCGTCGCGCAGGTAGCGCGCCAGGTTGGCGGAGTGTTTGTCGACCTCGGCAAAGTTCAGAGTCGCGCTGGCCCCGTTCGGCAGCGCGGTTGTGAGGAAAGGTTCCTTCCCGAACCCTTCGGCCGCCGCTTCAATCAGTTTTTCGATACGTCGCGGCACATACTTTCCAAGCCCCGCATGAAACGCAGCGGCTTCCAGATTATAGAAATCCCGAACCGAATGATCTTCGAACGGAACAGGTGAAAAATGCGATACAGCAGACATAACTTCTCCGGTCTCAACGGCGTATTATGCTCTCTACTGACACACTGGCTTTGATTTATGCTGAATTCGTTCGGTGAAATTTCACCGATCTCGCATTCAACGCCCTGTGAACATTGGTTTTCGCTTTTCAAGGAAGGCCGCAGCGCTCTCAGCGGCGTCTTCGGTCTCCATCAGGGTCCGGATTTCCTTGATCGCCCAGCTGCCGACATCGCGCCAGTCCGGGTCCAGGGTGCGGCGCAGGCCGGCCTTGATCGACTGGACGGCGCGCGGCGGGTTGGCGGCAATCTTCCCGGCAATTTCCAGCGCTGTCGGCAACAGGTCATTCAGCGCCACGACGCGCGACACGAGGCCGATCTCCTTCGCCGCCTGCGCATCGATGATCTCGCCCGTGAACAACAGTTCCGCTGCCCGTTCCCGGCCCACGACCTGCGCCAGCCGGCCAAGCCCCGGCGCGTCACAGCAGAGCCCGCGCTGCACGAACAGTTCGCCGAACTTCGCCGTCTCCGACGCCACACGAATGTCCGCCATCAGCGCCAGTTCCATGCCCCAGCCAAGCGCAAATCCGTTGACCGCCGCGATCACGGGAATGTTCGTATAGAGCAGCGCGTCCGCAGCAGGCGTCAGGCCGCCCGTCCGGCGTCCGCGCGCCTTCATCTCGGCGGGCCCCTTCGCCTTCTGGCTCAGGATTTCCTTCACGTCGTCGCCGGTGCAGAAGCCGCGCCCTTCACCGGTAATCACGATCACCCGCGCATCGCAGTCACGTACGGCGTCTTCAAGCGCCATGTAGAGTTCGTAATTCAGGGCATTCATTACCTGCGGACGCCGAAGCGTCATCAGGGCAACATGGTCTTTTGTCTCGATCGTCAGCACGGACATGGCAGCCTCTCGGTTGTGTTTCGGAACACTATGCTGCCGATCAGACGTCGCAGGCAATCATCGACCCCGCGTCAGGCGGAGCCGAAATATCTAGCGCTTGAGGTGCTCGAGGCCCTTGATCGCACCGGTCTTCACCGACGGATTGGACGCGTTCGTCTTCACTTTTTCCGCCTTCGGCTTGCGGACTTCCTTGTTCGTCTTCTTCTGACCCTTGGCCATGTTCGTATTCCTGTGCTGGGACCAGAAACTGGTCCTTGCCCATAAGTGGGGATCGCCCGCGACGATAATAAGGCAGGGCTGGAACTTAAGTCAGTGCGTCAGGGGCGGCGCGCCTACTCGACCGATTTCGGCACAACGAAGAACCCGTCAGCGCTGCTGGGCGCATTGGCCAGGACCTGGTCCTGGATGTTGCCGTCAGTGACGACATCGTCGCGCATTGGTAGCTTGGTCGCCACCACGGACGTCATCGGCTCGACGCCGTCAATATCCACTTCGTTCAGCTGGTCGATCCAGCCGAGGATGCCATTCAGTTCACCTGCCATCTCTTCGAGGCGCTCTTCCGGCACGGCAATGCGCGACAGGCGGGCAACCTTGCGGACATCATCCTTGGTAACACTCATGGCACGGGCTCCGGTGGCTAGATACGTTCGGGCCCGAATACGCGATAGGCAACAAGGCTTCAAGGCGCTATGTGAGCGCTCAATGCCCGTAACAGACCTCGCCTCCCTGCCGCGCACCGGCGTCCTTCTCGGCATCGACCCCGGGTCCAGGACCCTGGGCATCGCCGCCACGGACGGAATCCGCATGCTCGCCACGCCCGTCGAAACGATCCGTCGCGGCAAGACGCTGGCGCCATCCCTGACGCGCCTGTTCGAGATCTATGACGAGCGCAAGGCCGTCGCCATCATCCTCGGCTTGCCGCTCAACATGGACGAGTCCGAAGGCCGGCGCGCCCAGTCGGCCCGGGCCCTCGCCTACAATATCCTACTCAGGCGCGACGTGCCGATCATGTTCCAGGACGAGCGCCTGTCCAGCGAAGAGGCCGAGAGCGTGATGCAGGAGGCCTCCATTTCCGCCAAGCGCCGCGCGGAAATGATTGATGCCACCGCCGCCGCGATCATCCTGAAGTCCGCCCTCGACGGTCTGGAACGCCTCGGTTGACCGGGTTTCTCTACGCGTTGCTGCCTGTCATCGCGATTGTCGCGCTCGGCCACGTCCTGTCGTACCGCAACTGGATTCCCGCCGAAAGCTGGCGCGCCATCGAACGCCTGTCCTATGTCGTCCTGTTTCCGGCCCTGATCGTCAGGACACTGGCCAACACGCCCTTCGAGACCGCGCCCTGGCGTCTCGCAGCGGCGCTGATCCTCGCCCAGATCGTGCTTGGCGGCATTGGCTTGCTCGCCCGCTTCCTGCCCAATATGAGCCGCCCTGCGGTCGGCACGATCATCCAGTCGAACGTGCGCTGGAACACGATGATCGGCCTGTCGATCGGCAGCCTCCTATACGGGCAGGAGGGCCTCGCACTTGTCACCGTTGCCGCCGCGGTGATGATCCCCACCGCCAACGTCCTCTCGGTCTATGCCCTGATTTCCCATGCCGACACGCCCCACGGCCCGGCCCCCAAACCCCTCCTCGCGCTGTCTCGCAACCCGATCGTCCTCGCCTGCATTATCGGCATCGCGCTGGCCGCTGCGAATATCGAGCTGCCCCGGCTCGCTGATGACATGCTGCGCATTCTCGGCGATGCGGCGCTCGCTCTCGGCCTCTTGTCTGCGGGCGCGGGCGTCGATCTGTCCGCCCTGAAGCGCGCCGGCCCGCGCACGCTCACCTGGTCGCTGGTCCGCCTGCTCGGCCTCCCGGTCCTCGCCATCGGCTTCGGACTGGCCTTTGGCCTCTCCGGCATGGCCCTGACCATCGCCGTGATCTGCGCGGCCACGCCGACGGCCACCAGCTCCTACATCCTGGCCCGCGAACTGGGTGGGGACGCCCCGCTCGCGGCCAACCTGATCGCCGTCCAGACCGTTCTGGCCATGCTGACTTTGCCGCTGCTCTACCTGCTCGTCAGCGGCTGACACTTGCGAACGGCCGGAATCGCGCCTAAACCGCCACAAATCGAAAGGGCCTGCATGGCAATGGCGGGATACACTTACAGCTTCGATCACGAGCATTTGCTGGGAATCGAAGGTCTTCACCCCCTCGACATCACGCACATTCTGGACCTGGCCGACCGCTATGCGGACGCCACGCGTGCAGGAAAACGTGCCGATCCGGTGCTGACCGGGCGCACCGTGGTGAACCTCTTCTTTGAGAATTCCACCCGCACGATGAGCAGTTTCGAAATCGCGGCCAAGCGCCTCGGTGCCGATGTCATCAACATGCCGGTCGCCCAATCCAGCGTCAAAAAGGGCGAGACCCTGATCGACACGGCAATGACGCTGAACGCCATGAAACCGGACGTACTGGTCATCCGCCACTCGGCCTCCGGCGGCGCCAAGCTGCTCTCCCGCAAGGTCGACTGCGCCGTCATCAATGCCGGCGACGGCACCCACGAGCACCCGACACAGGGCCTGCTCGACACGCTCACCATTCGCCGCCACAAGGGCCGGATCGAAGGGCTGAAAGTCGTCATCTGCGGCGACATCGCCCACAGCCGCGTCGCGCGCTCCACCACGATGGCCCTCCACCTGCTCGGCGCCGAAGTCCACCTTTGCGGCCCACGCACCCTGCTTCCGCCCGGCACCGACACATGGGGTGCTTCCAGCGCCACCACCGATTTCGACACCGCCCTTAAGGGCGCCGACGTGGTGATGATGCTTCGCCTCCAGCTGGAACGCATGGACGGCGCCTTCCTGCCCAGCCGCCGCGAATATTTCCGCTATTTCGGCCTCACGGCTGACCGCCTCGCGCTCGCCCTGCCGGACGCCACGGTCATGCACCCGGGCCCGATGAATCGCGGTATCGAGATCGAGAGCGCCATCGCCGATGGCCCACAATCCGTCATCACCGAACAGGTGGAAATGGGGGTCGCCGTGCGCGAAGCCGTCCTCGACCTTCTTGCGGGGACACACCGATGAGCCTGTCTATCTTCAATGCCCGCCTGCTTGACCCGGCCACCGGCCTCGACGCGCCGGGTGCCGTCTTCATCGACAAGGGCAAGATCAGGGACGTTGCCAAGGGCCAGTCCGGTCCGCATGCCGATGCGAAGGAAACGCTCGACGCGGGCGGTCTCTGCCTCGCACCCGGCCTGATCGATTTGCGCGTCAAGACCGGCGAGCCCGGCGACGAGCAGAAGGAAACGCTCGCCACGGCCTCACGCGCCGCTGTCGCTGGCGGTGTCACCAGCTTCGTTGTCATGCCTGACACGCGCCCCACCGTGGATGATGTTGCGCTGGTCCGGTTCATCCGGGAACGCGCCCGCGAAACCGCCAAGGCCCGCATCTATCCGTCCGGCGCGCTGTCCGTTGGCCTGCACGGCGAGCTGATGGCCGAGATCGGTCTCATGGCCGATGCTGGGGCCATCATCTTCACCAATGGCGACATCCCAATCGCCAATGCCTCGATCATGAAACGTGCGATGGTCTATGCCGCCAGCCACGACGCTCTGGTCATGTCCCGGCCTGACGACCGCGCCTTGAGCGGATCAGGCGTGATGAATTCCGGCGCCCTCGCCGCCCGCATCGGCCTCTCGGGCATTCCCGTCGAAGCCGAATGGATCGGCGCCGCGCGTGACGTGATGCTCGCGGAAACGACCGGCTGTCGGCTTGTGCTCGACCAGGTCTCGACCGCCCGCACGCTGGAAATTGTCGCCGAGGCGCGGGCACGCGGCGCAAAGGTCCACGCCACGGTCGCCGCCCATACCCTGTTCTTCAACGAGCGCGACGTCGGCGACTATCTCACCTATTGCAAGGTCAACCCGCCCTTCCGCGACGAAGACACACGCCAGGGCCTGATCGCTGCCCTCAAACGGGGCGAGATCGACGCTGTCGTCTCGGCCCACGATCCCCAGCCGCCGGAAGAAAAGCGCCTGCCCTTCGGCGAAGCCGCCTTCGGCGCCGCCGGTCTGGAGACCACGCTCGCGGCTCTCATGAGCTTGGTCAACGACGCCGACCTACCCTTGCTCGACGCACTCGCGCCGGTCACCTGCCGCCCGGCCGATCTGCTCGGCCTGCCCCAGGGCCGCCTGAAATCCGGCACCCCCGCCGACCTTATCCTGTTCGATCCCGGCAAGCCCTGGCTCTGCGAACGCGAGCACCTGCGCTCGCGCTCAACCAACTCGCCATTCGATGGGCGGCGCCTGCAGGGCCGCGTCATGCGCACGCTCATCGGCGGCGAAACCGTGTTCGAATTCACGCCGTCTTCCTGACGCAAAGGCGCAGGGCCACACGTCCTGAATACAGGTGGCCCAGCCTATCGCACCCCATCAAGGCGACTGCGCGTTGACCCCGCCACTGCATGCTGCCAAATGCGTTTTATGGGGAAGCTGCGACACAGAATGAGTCGGGCGGTACTGGCGCTCGCATGTGCGCTTGCGACCAGCGCCAGCAGCTTGTCTGTTGCCGACATGGCCGTCTACGCGCCGCCAACGCCTCCAGTCCAGCGCTGCATGAACTTGAGCAGCGCCCTTGAGGCTGCCTATGAAGGTGAGTGGGGTTACGCCGTGCGGCGCGAGGATATCGACCGCATCGCGGATGCCGGCTTCGACACGATCCGCCTTCCGGTGCGCTGGTCGGCGTCCGCCGGCAATTGGGGCCGCTACAAGCTCGACAAGAAGATGCTCGCGCGCACTGACGAGATCATCGACTATGCGCTGGCGCGGGACCTGAAAGTCATCCTCAACGTCCACCATTATTACGAACTGAATGCCCGGCCCTCGCGGCATGAACGGCGGCTCGAAGCCATCTGGAAACAGCTCGCTGCGCATTACGAATCGTATCCGGACAAGCTGATCTTCGAGGTGCTGAACGAGCCCAACACCATGATGACTCCCCAGCGGACCGACTCGCTGAACAAGCGTATCGTCCGCAAGATCCGCAAGACCCAGCCCGAACGTTGGATCATTCTGGCGACAGCGGAATGGGGGTCCCTCGACGGACTCCTGCAAAGCGAGCCGCCGTCCGACCCGCGCATCATCCTGTCCTGGCACTATTACGAACCATTCGGCTTCACCCACCAGGGCGCGGAATTCTTCCGGCCCACGCCGCCTGTCGGCACAAGCTGGGGCGATACCGCCGACGTCGATCGCATTGCCAAGGACTTCCGCCAGGCAGCAGCCTTCCGGGACAAGCACAACCTGCCGCTTCTGCTTGGTGAATTCGGCGTGTTCGACGCCGCACCTGTCGAACAGCGCGCAAAATGGATCGGCAGCGTCCGGCATCTCGCCGAAGCAAACGGATTCGGCTGGTGTCACTGGGGCCTGTCCTCGAACTTCCGATCCTATGATGCCGACAAGGAAGCCTGGATCGAACCGGTACGGGCGGCCTTGCTGGACGATTGATCCTTAAGCCCTTGCCGCACGCGGGTGCTGTTCGTAGACCATACACTCTGAACGCAGCAAGGAGACGGCGGCATGCAAGCATCGATCGGGTATGGCGCGGCTGTCGTCTGCGGCTATCTCGCAGGCTCGGTTCCGTTTGGCCTGTTGATCACCCGGGCGGCGGGCCTTGGCGACATCCGGGCCATCGGCTCCGAAAGCATTGGCGCCACGAACGTGCTGCGCACCGGCCGCAAGGACCTTGCCCTTGCCACGCTCCTGCTCGACAGCCTCAAGGCGGGCCTCGTTGCGTTCGCTTTCACGCATCTCTTCGGTCGTGAGATCGGTTTTGTTGCGGGCGCCATGGCCTTTGTCGGGCATTGCTATCCTGTCTGGCTTGGCTTCAAGGGCGGCAAGGGTGTCGCCACCTATGCCGGCCTCCTGCCATTCACGACGCTGCCGGGCTTCTTCGTGGCTGCGCCCGTCTGGCTCATCGTCTTCGCCGTGAGCCGGATATCCTCACTGGCCGCACTGACGGCTGCCGTGCTGGTCCCGCCCGGTGCCTGGCTGCTCGGCGAGCGAAATACGATCGTCCTCGTCGGCCTGACCCTTCTGTCCCTCTTCGTGTTTTTCACCCATCGCGCCAACCTTTCCCGCCTCCTCAAAGGCACCGAGCCACGCTTCGGTACGCCGAAGGCCGAACCGGAGGCATGAGTCTGGTGCCGGTCCTGCCCGACAATGAACGGCACGACTGGATCCGCCTCGCCCGCACCCAAAATGTCGGCCCTGTCACCTTCGCCCAGCTGCTGAAACGTTTCGGCAGCCCGGCGGCCGGCCTCGACGCCCTTCCGAAAATCGCCCGCTGCGCGGGTCCGCGAGGCCCTCTCGCCCCACCCCATGCCGATCGACGAAATTGCCCGCGCCAGCGGCCTTGGCGCGGCGCGTTGCGCTGCTGTCCTTGCAGAACTGGAGCTTTCCGGCCAGGCGGTCACCCCGTCAGGCGGTCTCGCGGCCCTTCTGGTGTAACACCACCGCGCTGTGTCGCGAAAACACCGCCCGGCGCAGGAAAATGCCGCCACAAGCCGCCGATGGCTGGACGATCCGGGCCATCACCTCTAAGCCTCCATTCAAATCAATGAACCCGGCGCAGGCACAGAGTGTCCGAACCATGCGCAGATGTGACTGAGGTAACCCCGTCTTGGCGAACTGGCTCCTTTACGCCGCTGCATTGGGCCTGGTCACATCCGGGGCCTGTTCCGCCCATGCGCAGGACTCCGCGACCATTGCCCAGCCGTCATCCGAGGGCGAGGAGCACGTCGTCCTCGAGGCCGACTATATCTACGAAATCCGGGACGAAAACAGCATCGTTGCCGAAGGCAATGTCGAAGCGCTGTATGAGGGCCGCGTCCTCCGCGCCGACCGGATCATCTACAACAAGACAACCGATCGCGTGCGCGCCTCGGGAAATGTCGTCATCGTCGACACCGACGGCTCGCAACAGTTCGCCGACGAAATCGAGGTCAATTCGAACCTGGCTGACGGCTATGCTATCGGCTTCTCGGCCCGCCTGCCCGATGGCGCGACGGTCGTTGCCAATTCCGCGATCCGCCAGGCCGACGGCATCAACGCGCTCGAACAGGCGATCTACACCGCCTGTCCGGTCTGTGACGAGAACACAACGCCCACCTGGTCCCTGCGCGCGCGCCGCGCCGTGCTCGACCAGGAATCCCAGATGATCTCCTACCGCGACGCGGTGTTTGAAGTGGCCGGCATACCGGTTTTCTACTTCCCCTATCTCGCCCATCCCGATCCGACATCCGAGCGGCGATCCGGCTTCCTCGTGCCATCCGGCGGCTTATCGTCGAAGCTCGGGACGTTCTACCAGCAGCCCTATTACTGGGCGCTCTCGGAATCGTCGGACGTCACGATTGCCCCTATGGTAAGCGCCAACGTCAATCCGCTGCTGGAGCTCGACATCCGCAAACGATTCTATTCCGGCGGCATCAAGATCAATACGAGCATCACCAACGAAGCCGATTTCGACAGTGACGGCGAGAAGTTCGGCGACAAGAAATGGCGCGGCCACATCTACGCAAAGGGTCTGTTCGGCATATCGCCGGAATGGCAGTGGGGCTTTGGCGTCGAGCGCCAGACCGACGATTTGTACGACCGCCGCTACGATCTCGACGGCCAGGGCGAACGCCGCGGCATCTACCAGAGCCAGCCGCGCCGCCTGCTGTCGCAGATCTTCGCGGTTGGCCAGGGCGACAGCTATTATGCCGACGTCGCCGTGCTGGATTTCCAGGGCCTGCGCGGCGAGGATGATGACGCAAGGCTGCCAACCGCAGCGCCCGTCTTCTTCGGCGAAAAATACTGGGACATGGGTGACTATGGTTTTGCCGCCGTGAACGTCTCGTCTGCCATGCTGACGCGCGATGTCGGCGCTGACAGCCAACGCGTCAGCGTTGGCGGCGACTGGAGCAATCTCACCGTGCTGCCGGGCGGTTTCACGTTCAAGCCTTTCGCGGAAATCCGGGCTGATTATTATGCCCTCGACGAAGCCGTATCGGGCGAGCCGGACGTGTCGCGCGCCGTCGGCAATGCGGGCGTCAAAATCGCCTATCCCTTGATCCGTCCGGGCAAGATCGTCGACATCATGGTCGAGCCGACGATCATGGCCGCCTGGGGTTTTTCCAACGCCAACGATTCCGTGATCCCCAACGAGGACAGCGTCCTCTATGAATTCGACGAGAGTAGCCTGTTCGACGCCAATGGTTTCGGCAACTACGATCTCTATGAAGGCGACGGCAAGGCGTCAGCCGGCGTCACCGCCCGCGCCGTATTCAAGAACGGTCCCGAGTTCAGCACCACTCTCGGGCGCCGCTGGCGATCTCGCGCGGACCCGAACTTCGATGTCGCCAGCAATCTCGACGGCACGTCATCTGACTGGGTCGCCGAGTCCACGGCCGATTTCGGCCGGGCCTTGCGCGTCGACACCCGTGTGCGCATGGATGATGACGGCTTAAAGCTGAACCGCATCGACGCCCGGCTGACGACCAATTACAAGCGCCTGCGAGCGGTTGGCCAATACTACAATATCAGCGAGCGCATCAGTCCGCTCGGCAGGCCGGACGAAGGCATCTTCCTGCGCGGCGAGATGCGGGTCACAGACCGCTATTCGCTGGTTTATGGCCAGTTGCGCGACATAACCGCAAATCTCAATGCGAAGCGGGAATTCGGCATCGCCTATGAGGACGACTGCTCGCGGTTCGAGATCATCTACCAGCGCTCGGAACTGGTCGATCGCACACTTGGCCCCTCGGAAAGCATTCAGTTCCGCTTCTCGCTCAAATCCATCGGAGATTTCGGATCCAGCGAATTCGACTGATTCGGCCAGGCGCCCGCCCCGGGGCGGGGCCGCAAGCCACACTAATTTTCTGTAACGATTCAGGGATCACTGCCCTGATCCGTTGCACCCATCCACAGGACTTGTATGGTCCGCGACTGTTGTATGAGTTGGGGCCCGGCTGGGTACTCAGTGGAGAAGATACATGATCCGTCAGTTACTTGTTGCTGCTTCCCTGTTCGCATTGTCCGCTACAGGCGTGGCCATGGCCCAGGACGCGACGGACTCCAGCCGCCTGCCGCTTGAGGGCATCGCGGCTGTGGTCAATGACAAGCCGATCTCCTTTTCCGACGTACGCCAGCGCGCCCGCCTCCTCTTGCTCAGCGTCGGCGGCCAGCAGCCATCCGCCGAACAGATCCAGCAGATTACCGGCCAGGCGCTGGAACAGCTTATCGACGAGAGCCTCCAGCTCGATAAAGCCTCCGAATTCGACATGGAAATCGATGCCCTCGAAATCGACGGCGCCGTCGAGGACATGGCGCGGCAGGGCGGCACTACCGGTGACCAGCTCAAGGCCCAGCTGCTGGAAGCGGGGGTCAATCCTGCCAGCCTCGAAGAGCAGATGCGCGCCGAGATCGCATGGAACCGCGTGATGAGCGGTCTCTACGGGTCACGCATCCGGGTGTCCGACAATCAGGTCGACGACCAGATGGAGCGCATGCGCTCCGCGTCGAAGACAACGCAATATCGTGTGTCCGAAATCTTCCTCTACGCGCCCGACGATGAGACCCGCGCGCAGGCAATGACCGCCGCGTCGGCCGTGCTTGAACAGTTGAAGCAAGGCGCCGACTTCCGCGTCGCCGCTCAGCGCATCTCGTCGGCTCCAACCGCCGCAACCGGCGGCGACATGGGCTGGATTGCCTTGGACGACCTTGCGCCCGAACTGGCCGAGGCCGTAACATCCGCTGCAGAGCCCGGCCTGCTTGAGCCGATCGAAGTAGATGGCGGCGTTTATATCATCCTCGTCGCCAACAAACGCGAACCGAGCCAGGCCGTGACCAAGGTCAACCTCAAGCGTCTTTTCGTATCGGACGGATCGGAAGCCGATCTCCTGGCCGCCATGGACAAGATCAAGTCCTGCGACGACGTCCAGAGCATTGCGAATTCCGAGACCAATTTGCGCGCGGCTGACCTCGACGAAATCAATGTCGATGAACTGGGTCCCGAAGGCAGCGATCTGGTCAAGGCAACAGAGGTCGGTCAGCCAACCGCCATTTTTGCGGCGTCCGGCGGCCTCGCCGTGATGTATGTCTGTGATCGTCAGGACGGTGCCGAAGCGCTGCCCTCGCGCGACGATCTCAAAGGCAGCCTGAAGAACCGCGAACTCGGCATGATCTCGGAGCGCGAACTTCGCAACCTCCGCCGCGAAGCCACCATCATCTACCGATAGGGCTTGCACAGGCGGACTTTTGCAACCACACCTCCGCGCGTGAGCCAGAAACCTATCCTGCCCCTTGCCCTGACCATGGGCGACCCTGCGGGTTGTGGCCCCGCCATTACGGCGGCGGCGTGGCGCCAGCTTCGCGCAGAACCCGGCCTCGTATTCTACGCCATCGGCGCGCCGGGCCTCTACACGTCCAGCGTCCCCGTCCGCGAAATCGCCTCGCCGGATGAAGCCTCCGCCGCCTTCGCCGATGCCCTGCCAGTCTTCGCCCTCACCGATGTGCCGGATATCCGTGCTGGCGCGCCCAATGCCGACGCCGCCCCCGCCATCATCCGCTCCATCGCGTTGGCCACGAGCCACGCGCTCGACGGCCTCGCCGGCGGCATCGTCACCAACCCGATCAACAAGGCCCTGCTCTATGGCGCCGGCTTCGCCTATCCCGGCCATACCGAATATGTCGCTCACCTCTGCGCCGAACCGCATGCCAAACCACCCAGCCCGGTCATGATGCTCGTCGGCGGCGGTCTGCGCGTGGCACTTGCCACCATCCACATGCCGCTGATGCAGGTCGGCAAGGCGCTGACCGTGTCCGGCCTTGTCGAACTCGGCCAGATCGTGGCGCAGGCCATGACGCGGGATTTCGGCATCCCTGCCCCGCGCCTCGCCTTTTCCGGCCTCAATCCGCATGCGGGTGAAGACGGCACGATTGGCCAGGAAGAGATCACCATCATCAATCCGGCGGCTCACGCGCTCCGGCTCGCAGGCATCAACATAAGCGATGCGCGCCCCGGCGACACCGTGTTCGCCGAAGCCCTGTCTGGCGCCTATGATGCTGTCATCGCCATGACACACGACCAGGGCCTGATCCCGGTCAAGACGCTGGACTTCTGGGGCGGTGTCAACGTTACGCTCGGCCTGCCCGTCGTCCGCACCAGCCCCGACCATGGCACGGCCTATGACGCCGCTGCTGCGGGCACCACACGCCCTGACAGTCTCATCGCGGCCCTGCGCCTCGCCGCGGCCATGGCCACCGCCAGAAACCGATCCGCATGACCGACACCCACCGTCCCGACCTCACCGGCGCCCCCGCCCGCAAGGCGCTCGGCCAGCATTTCCTGTTCGACCCCAGCATCCTGCATCGCACCGCCCTCGCCGCCGGTCCGGTCAAGGGCCGTGTCGTCATCGAAGTCGGCCCCGGCCCCGGTGGCCTGACGCGGGCCCTGCTCGACGAGGGCGCTGGCAAGGTGATCGCGGTCGAAACCGATCCGCGCTTCGCCGACGCGCTCCTCCTATGGCCCGAAGCCAGGGACGGTCGGCTTCTGGTCCTCCAGAAGGATGCCCGCAAGGTCAATTTCGAACAACTTGTCATCGAAGCTGGCGCGACCGAGCCCGCAATGATCATCGGCAACCTGCCCTATAATGTCGGTACGCCGCTCCTCGTCGGCTGGCTCAAGGCCGGCGACTGGCGCGGCGAGATGGCCCTCATGTTCCAGAAGGAAGTCGCCGAGCGCATCTGCGCCGCGCCGGGCACAGACCATTACGGACGCCTCGCGGTGCTCGCCCAGTCCGCCACGCGCCCCCACATCGCCTTCACGCTGCCGCCCGGCGCCTTCACGCCGCCGCCCAAGGTCGACAGCGCCGTCGCCGTGCTCGAGCCCCTGCCCGCCGACCAGCGCTTCGAACATATCGACCTCCTGGAACAGGTCACCGGCGCCGCCTTCGGCCAACGCCGCAAGATGATGCGCGCCGCCCTCAAACCCTTCGCCAAGAAACACGGCATGAAAGCCGCCGACTGGCTCGAAAGCGTCGGCATCGACCCGACGGCGCGGGCGGAAACACTGTCGCAGGACGATTTCCGGCGGCTGGCGGCGAGCCTGGCGAATTAGGGCGCCACCTCCTGAAAGGGGGAGACTGGTGGGGGGCAGATACCAATGATTCCGAAAGGGGCTCAGGGTGAGCGCGTCTCTGCCCGTGCCGTGTTCCCGGCGAACGCCGGGACCTCAGGCAATTGAAGAAAGGAACAAAGACGAGCGAGACTCCGGCCTGCGCCGGGGATGCGGGAACAAGCAGAGCCTACTTCCCGTCAAACGGCTCGACGACGATATCGGTGACTTCCTCGAATGTGCCTGACCGGTCCAGTCCGCCACGCATGACATACCAGGCGATCACGACGAGGCCCGCCAGCGGCAGGAGCCACAGCAGCCAGACGGCCTTGGCCTTAGGACGCGGCGGTGAAGCGGCCGGCTCGGGCACTTGCCCATCCGTCTGCGGTTCATTGTCATTTGTCATGCGCGGGCCTTTTCAGAGAGGACAAGCAGAACGGCAGTAAGGAACGGGTCACGTCAATTGCATCAGGCCTCTCCGAGGAGGCGCCTGACATGGTCGTCAAGGTCGAGCTGTCGCAGCCGTTTCAGGCGCTCGACCAGCAGGATCCGGCGCAGGCGCTGGTACGCCTCGTCGAGATTGTCGTTGATGATGGCATAATCGTAGCGGCGCCAGTGCATGATCTCGCGGCGGGCATCGACCATGCGGCGGGCCACATCTTCGGGCGTCGATCCCGGGCGCGCGGCGAGGCGGGCCTCCAGCTCTTCGATACTCGGCGGCAGGATGAAAACCGAGACGACATCGTTCGGCATCTGGTCGTGCAGTGCATCGGCGCCCTGCCAGTCGACGTCGAACAATATGTCCTCTCCGCTCTCCAGTTTCGCCACGGTGTCGGCGCGCGGTGTGCCGTAATACTTGTCGAACACATGCGCCCATTCGAGGAATTCGCGATTGAGGATCATGTTCTTGAAATCATGGACCGACTTGAAATGATAATGCTGGCCGTCGACCTCGTTCGGCCGCGGCGTCCGCGTCGTCGCCGAGACCGACAGGTTCACGTCGTCGAACTCGTCCAGCAACATGTGCGACAGCGTCGTCTTGCCTGCGCCCGAGGGGCTGGACAGGACGAGCATCAGCCCCCTGCGCTTTCCCATTTGCTCATTCGACATTCGCGGCCTGCTCCTTGAACTGGTCAATCACCCCTTTGAGGCCGAGTCCCGCATTCGTCAAATCGAGGCTGACAGATTTCGAGCAGAGCGTATTGGCTTCGCGGTTGAGTTCCTGCGCCAGGAAATCCAGTTTCCGGCCCACCGGAGAGCCGCCCGCGAGCAGGTCCCGCGCGCCGGCAAAGTGCGCCGCCAGCCGGTCGAGTTCCTCGCGCACATCGGCCTTGGCCGCGCTGAGCGCGATTTCCACGGCGGCCCGGTCGGCATCGACCCGGCCCTCGGTGTCGAGTTCATCAAGCTGTTTCTGCAACCGCGCCTTCAGGAGGCCGGGCTGAGTTTCGGCCAGTTTCGCCGCCGACGCGGCAAAGCCCTCCATCTCGCCGACAAGCCCGATCATGATTCCCGTCAGGGAGGCGCCTTCGAGCCTGCGCGCCACGGCGAGTTCCTTCAGGGCCGTTTCGGCCGCGTCGGCCAGAAGGCTGGTCACCGCCTCGTCCTGCGCCAGTTCCCGCAGCGAGCTGCCGCCGGTCTCGACCACGCCCTTCAGCGTCATCAGCGTGGCGATCGCTTCGCCCGAAAGGCCAGCGCCATGGATGGCCTGCGCCGCATTGGTCAGCGCCGTCAGCAGGCCTTCGTTCACGGTGACCGTCTCGTCGCCCGTGCTCATGTCGATGCGCAGGGAAACCTGCAGCGAGCCACGATTGAACAGTTTTGACGCGGCGGCCTTCACAGACCGCTCCAGCGCGTCGAATCCCGGCGGCGTATTCACGCGCACATCGAGGCTGCGCCCGTTGACGCTCTTGGCCTCCCAGGCCCAGCTTCCCCATGCGGCTTCACCCGCGACACGGGCAAAGCCGGTCATGCCGGACAATTCACTCATTCCTCAGCCCTCTCCCGCGCAATCTCTTCGCGCTCATATTTCCGGTAGGCTGCCACATTGCGATTGTGCTCGGCCAGCGTCCTGGCGAAGAGATGCCCCCCTTTGCCGTCGGCTACAAAAAATATGTACTCTGTTTCGGGTGGGTTTAGCACGGCAGCAATTGCATCTCGCCCCGGATTGCAGATCGGCGTCTTCGGCAGGCCGTCAATCTGGTAGGTATTCCAGTCGGTCTTCCGGTCGATTTCCGAACGATACAGGGTCCGGCGCTTGCCAGCCTTGTTGTACAGCGGCTCGCCCTGCGAGATACCGTAAATGATGGTCGGGTCGCTTTCCAGCCGCATGCCGCGCTTAAGGCGCGTCGTGAACAGGGCGGCAACCTCAGACCGCTCCTCGGCATTGCCCGTTTCCTTCTCGACCACGGAGGCGAGGATCACCGCCTCATACGCATTAGCCAGGAGGAGTCCGTGCTGGCGCTTGGGCCACAGCTCCTTCAACAGGTCGTCCTGCGCCTTGGCCATCTGGGCGATCAGTTTCGCCCGCGTCATCCCACGATGATAAAGATATGTGTCCGGCAGGAGGCTGCCTTCGGCAACCGGCAATTCCGGCATCGGACCAACAAGCACGGGGTCGGATTCTATGAGCCTCAGCAGCTGCGCCGTGGTTCGGCCTTCGGGCAGTGTGATCTTGTGCATCACCGCCTTGCCTTCGATCAGGATGTCCAGGACTTCGCCGAGGCTGGCCTGTGGCTCGATGGTGTACTCACCGGTTTTCAGTGCGGTCTCCGTGCCATCGATGCGGGCCTTGAGACGCATCAGCCACGCCGACCGGATGACACCATCGTTCTCGAGGCGGGCCGCGACGCTCAACATGCCTTCGCCGGGTTCGACGACGACGAGTGTTTCAGCGGGTAATGGTCCGTCCTTGGCCACTTCATTGCCGAGCCAGATCCAGCCAGCTCCAGCAACGGCGCCCGCGAGCATCACAATCGCAACAACAAGCGACAACAGGCCTTTGATGAACTTCATGAAACGCCTCACACGAATCCCGGCAATGCCAGCTTACATGCCCGCCCCTGCCCGGCGATAGTGGCCTATTTCACTTCCCGGATCACGAGCGACGCATTGGTGCCGCCAAAGCCGAAACTGTTCGACATCGCAGCGCGCACGCGGCCCTTCTTGGCCTTGTGGGGAATGAGATCAATCGGCGTCTCGAAACTCGGATTGTCGAGGTTCAGCGTCGGCGGCATAATCTGGTCGCGAATAGCCAGCGCGCAGAACGCGGTCTCGATGGCACCGGCCGCGCCGAGGAGGTGGCCAACAGCCGACTTGGTCGACGACATGGACAGGTTCTTGGCGTGGTCACCATAAGCCCGCTCGACCGCACCCGCTTCGCCTTCGTCACCCTTCGGCGTCGATGTGCCGTGGGCGTTGATGTAATCAACTTCGGTCGGATCGATGGCCGCATGCTTCAATGCCATTTTCATGGCGCGGTAGCCGCCTTCAGCGCCTTCAGCCGGCGCGGTGATATGATAGGCGTCGCCCGTCAGGCCATAGCCAACGACTTCAGCATAGATATTCGCGCCGCGTGCCTTGGCGTGTTCGTATTCTTCCAGCACCAGCACAGCTGCGCCATCGCCCATGACAAATCCGTCGCGGTCCTTGTCATAGGGACGCGAGGCTTTCTCAGGCGTGTCATTGAATCCGGTCGACATGGCCTTCGCCGCGCAGAAGCCGGCAATGGCGATGCGCCCGATCACAGCCTCGGAGCCGCCGGCCAGCATCACGTCGGCATCGCCGTACTTGATGAGGCGCGCCGAGTCGCCAATCGCATGCGCACCCGTGGCACACGCCGTCACGACGGCATGGTTGGGGCCCTTGAAGCCGTGCTTGATCGAGACCTGCCCGGAGGCAAGGTTGATCAGGGCCGACGGGATGAAGAAGGGGCTCACCTTGCGCGGGCCATGCTCGTGCAGGGTGACAGCCGTCTTGTAGATGGATTCCAGTCCGCCAATTCCGGAGCCGATCATCACGCCTGTGCGCTCACGGCTTTCTTCGTCTTCCGGACGCCAGTCGGCGTCCTCGACAGCTTCTTCCGCTGCCGCAATGGCGTAAAGAATGAATTCGTCGATCCGGCGCAGCTCCTTGGGGGAGACAAACTTGTCCGGATCAAACGCATGGGGGTCGCCTGCCCCTCCGCCGCGTCCGTTGGTCCATGGTACCTGGAACGCGATCTTGCACGGCATGTCTTCTGGGTCGAAGACGTCGATGCGCCCCGCTCCCGATTTTCCAGCAATCAGGCGTTCCCAGGTTGCCTCGCGCCCGAAAGCCAGCGGAGAGATAATCCCGATACCCGTTATAACAACGCGGCGGTCAGACATGCAGTTACAGCCCCGTCTTAGACGTGAGCTTTGATGTGAGTCACCGCGTCACCGACGGAACGGATCGATTCCTGCACATCGTCTGGGATTTCGATATTGAACTCTTCTTCAAAGGCCATGACCAGCTCGACAAGGTCAAGCGAGTCAGCGCCGAGATCGTCAATGAAGCTCGCGCTTTCAACAACCTTGTCGGCATCCACGTCGAGATTATCGACTACGATTTTTTTAACACGCTCAAGAACGTCAGACATGAATACCTCTCTAGAATATGCCCGAAAGCCGGTTCATTTCTGAACCATTGTGTTGCGCCTAGCACACACTTGGCGAAAGCGCCAAGCCTTAGCAGCAACGGTGACTGTAGCGAAATCAGATCATTGCCATACCACCATTCACATGCAGCGTTTGCCCCGTCACGTAAGAGGCCTCGCTGGATGCAAGGTATACTGCGGCTGCGGCGATGTCTCCACCCTGCCCCAACCGTCCCGCTGGTATACCACCAAGCAGGGCCGTTTTCTGTGCCTCGGGAAGCCCGTCGGTCATGGGTGATTCGATGAAGCCGGGGGCAATCGTGTTGGCGGTGATGCCCCGGCTGGCGACTTCCTGGGCGATGGATTTGGTGAAACCGATCATCCCGGCCTTGGACGCGCAATAGTTCGTCTGACCCGGATTGCCCGTCACGCCCACGATGGATGTAATGCCGATAATGCGACCATAGCGGCGCTTCATCATGCCCCGAACGACACTCTTGGTGAGGCGGAAATAGCTGCCAAGATTGACCTGCAGCACGTCATTCCAGTCATCATCCTTCATCTGGATGAGCAGCTTGTCGCGCGTGATGCCTGCATTGGCGACCAGGATGTCAAGCGGACCGATAGCGGCCTCTGCGCGGCCCACAAGACCGTCTACGGCCTCTGCGTCGGACAAGTTGCAGGTTAGAATGGCGCTCTCGCCCTTCAGCGCGCCTGCGACGTCCTCAAGCACGTTCTCGCGTGTGCCCGACAGCGCAACTTTTGCGCCTGCCTCTGACAGCGCCATGGCGATCGCACGGCCGATGCCACCCGATGCGCCGGTAACCAGGGCCGTCCGGCCGGTAAGATCAAACATGGGCTTCTCCCTTGATAAAGGCTGCGAAGGCTTCGATATCCTCGGGTGTTCCGAGTGTGAAACCATTCAGTGATTTTTCGATACGGCGCTGCATGACGGTCAGCACCTTGCCGGCGCCCGCCTCGGCGGTCGAGGTGACGCCCTGACCGACCATATATTGCACGCTCTCGGACCAGCGCACGCGGCCCGTCACCTGGTCGACCAGGTTCTGGCGGATCGTATCGGGATCGGACGTCGGCGCGGCTGAAATATTGGCCACGACCGGAACCACAGGCGTGTTGATCGTCACGCCGGACAGCGCCTCCGCCATGGCATCGGCGGCTGGCTGCATCAGCGAGCAATGGAAAGGCGCCGACACGTTCAGCGCCATCGCCTTCTTCACGCCATTGGCCTTCGCGTGCTCGCAGGCCGCATCAATCGCGGCTTTGGAGCCTGACAGCACGAGCTGCCCCGGTGCATTGTCATTGGCGATCTCGCAAACGCCACCGGTTGCCCGTCCCGCGACACAGGCCGCTTCGGCCTGCGCGACATCAGCGCCGAGCAGCGCCGCCATGGCGCCCTCGCCTGCCGCCACCGCGCCCTGCATGGCATTGCCGCGTATCCGCAGCAGGCGGGCTGTGTCGGCCAGGCTGATCGCCCCGGCAGACGCCAGCGCCGAATACTCGCCAAGGGAATGGCCTGCCACGAAGCGGCCATCGGCGGCCGACAGGCCGGACGCTGCCTCCAGCGCCCGCATGGCGGCCACGCTGTGGGCCATCAGCGCCGGCTGCGCATTCGCGGTCAGGGTCAGTTCGGCAATGTCGCCGTCCCACATCAGTCTCGACAGGTTCTGGCCAAGCGCTTCGTCGACTTCTGCGAATACGGCTTTGGCGGCGGGAAACGCATCCGCGAGGGCTTTGCCCATGCCGATTTCCTGGCTGCCTTGCCCCGGGAATATGAACGCCAGTCCTGTCATCGAGATTTCCTCCAGATTTTTGTCGTGCCTACTGGGGGTCGCCAATGTGTGCAAGCGCTTGAAATCTGCCCCAATATAGGCTTAAGACGCGCGTTCACACGCAGGGATGCGGTCTTCATTAGGCCGGAATGAGCCGGACTAAGAGGGGCCATCGCCAGTCAGTTTCCCGCTGCCTAGCGCCGCATGCCTCATTTTTGGGAATAAAAACATGGCACTATATGAGCACGTCGTGATCACACGACCTGACATTTCGCCGGCACAGGTCGATACATTTATCGAAGAACTGTCCGGCTTCCTCAAGGAAAAAGGCGCAACTGTCGGCCGCACCGAGTATTGGGGCCTGCGCAACCTTGCCTATCCGATCAAGAAACAACGCAAGGCGCATTATTCGCTCCTGAACATCGACGGCCCTGCCGTTGCGATCCACGAACTGGAACGCCGCCTGCGCATTTCCGACGATGTGATGCGTTACATGACAATCCGCGTCGAGTCGCACAGTGACGAGCCTTCGGCTGTCCTGTCGCGCAAAGAACGCCGTCGCGACTAGAAAGGACAGGACACATGGCTCAGAAACTGAACATCACGAACATTCCTGCCCGTCGCCCGTTCGGTCGCCGCCGCAAGGTGGACCCGTTTACCGGCGAACACGCCCAGGATATCGACTACAAGGACGTGAAACTGCTGCAGCGCTATATCTCTGAAAAAGGGAAAATCGTGCCCAGCCGCATCACGGCCGTCAACCTCAAGAACCAGCGCAAGCTTGCACAGGCGATCAAACGCGCCCGCATGCTGGCCCTGCTTCCGTTTGAAGTGAAGTAGGAGACACCGACATGCAAGTGATCCTTCTTGAACGCGTCGAACGCCTTGGCAAGATCGGAGACGAAGTCTCCGTGAAGAACGGCTTCGCACGTAACTTCCTCATCCCGCAGGGCAAGGCTCTTCTCGCAAACGACAAGAACCGTGCGCGGTTTGAAGCCGAGCGCGAAGTCATTGAACAGCGCAACGCAACGGCCCGTGCCGCTGCCCAGACCGACGCAGAAAAGCTCGAAGGCGAGATCTTCATGATGATCCGCCAGGCCGGTGACACCGGCCAGCTGTTCGGTTCGGTCACCGCTCGCGACATTGCCGAAGCGGCGACCGTTGCCGGGTTCAAAGTGCCGGTCAGCGGCGTTCGTCTCGACAAGCCGATCAAGGCGATTGGCCTCTATGACGTTGCCGTCCGCCTCCACGCGGAAGTGACGGTCACCGTGCAGGCCAACGTGGCCCGCTCGACCGAGGAAGCCGAGCGTCAGGCCAAGGGCGAGGACATTGTCAGCGCCCTCCAGGAAGCCAATGCCGCGTTCGCATCCGAACAGGCCAGCGAGCTGAAAGAAGCCGCCTCCGAACTGTCCGACATGATCGGCGGGATGGACGAGGACTAGCCTTCTTTCGCTCCGGCGAAACTCATCAGGAAGCCGCAGCTTTGCACAGGCTGCGGCTTTTTTTGTGACTCGCACCGGCCCAAAGGCAGAACGCTGCCAGATGTATGAAGCCATCCCGCCCAAGGTGGGCTAGAATTAACAAATGCCTCTCGACGATCATTCCTCCGAGCCGAACATCATCGCCCCGAACAACCTGTCGGCCGAGGCTGCGGTTCTGGGCGCCATCCTGTTCGACAACAATTCCTACCAGCGCGTGGCGGATGTCCTGCGCCCGTCGGACTTCTATGCTCCGGCGCACCAGGAATTGTACGACGTTGCCGCGACGATGATCCAGCAGGGCCGTGTCGCCGATGGCGTGACCCTGCGCGAGCATTTCGAGAAGGCCGAGAAGCTGACCGAGATCGGCGGCGCGCGCTATCTGGAGCAATTGCTCGACAGCGCCGCATTCGGGCCGGAAGTCTCCGACTATGCCCACATGATCCGCGACCTGGCGATGCGCCGGGCGCTGGTCGATATCAGCGGCGAGCTGAAGGGCCGGGCCCTGACGCCGGGCCCGGATGAGAGCGGCGAACGCCAGATCGAACTGGCCGAACGCCAGCTGTTCGACCTCGCCGAGCGGGGCGCCACCGGGCGGGGCTTTACCAGCTTTTCCGAGGCGCTGGTCGAATCGCTGAAGGCCGCCGAAGCCGCGTTCAAGCGCGAAGGCAAGATTGCCGGCATCCCGACCATGCTGCGCGACCTCGACGAGAAGCTGGGCGGTTTCCACCGGTCCGACCTCCTGATCCTTGCCGGGCGCCCGTCAATGGGGAAGACCTCGCTGGCCACGAACATTGCCTATAACGCCGCCGCCGCCTACCGGGCCGAGGTGCAGGATGACGGCTCGAAAAAGACGATGGAGGGCGGCATTGTCGGCTTCTTCTCGCTGGAAATGTCGAACGAACAGCTGGCCACGCGTATCCTCGCCGAGCGGACCGGGATCACGACCCACCGCATCCGGCAGGGCGATCTCGACAAGGCCGACTTCGAGCGCCTGCGCGAGGCCACCGAAGAGCTGCAGAACCTGCCGCTCTATATAGACGATACCGGCGGCATCTCGATCAGCCAGCTGGCGGCCCGCGCCCGCCGCCTGCAGCGCTCGGTCGGGCTCGACCTGATCGTCATCGACTACCTCCAGCTGATCACCGTCAACAACACCAATTCCAACACCAACCGCGTGCAGGAAGTGACCCAGATCACCACCGCCCTGAAGGCGCTGGCCAAGGACCTCAACGTGCCGGTCCTGGCCCTGTCGCAGCTCAGCCGCGCGGTCGAACAGCGCGACGACAAGCGCCCGCAACTCTCCGACCTGCGCGAATCCGGCTCGATCGAGCAGGATGCCGACGTCGTCATGTTCGTCTACCGCGAGGAATACTACCTCGCCCGGTCGGAGCCCGGCGCCGACCCGAACGATCCGTCCTCGAACGAGAAATGGACCCAGTGGCGCGCCCGGATGGACCAGATCTACGGCATTGCCGAAGTCATCATAGGCAAGCAGCGCCACGGCCCCATCGGCAAGGTCGATCTCGCCTTCGACGCCAATATCACGCGCTTCGGCGACCTCGAACGCAGCCGCCACCTGGAAGACACGAGCGAATAGGCCTGCGCGTGCGACCGCAGGCCTGCCTGAGGCCTCCGGCACGGAACGGAAAATCCGGGTGATCGCCTCACGGTTCATGCGGCACATTATACGGCAGGCTGGGAGGGGTGTGGATAAGGGAGGTGTTTTCCAGCGCACAAGGCCCGTAATCTCGCGGGCGGCTGTGCGCGCTGATGCGCACGGATCGCGGTGCAAATTTGCGACTGCAGAATCCCGTCAGGAGACATTGCTGAGCAACAGTCTGACCGGCGGGTTTTCGCCAAGAACGGTCAATCAGTCCGCAACATCCGAGGCAGCTTTGGCGTCAAAGCGGACATTAGCCAAGAGACCAAATTGGAGCTATTGTGAAGCACAACCTCGGCTTCGACGCGAAGTTTGAACGAGGGAGCTCGGATAAATGGCGGTTTCACAAGAGTAAGCCCGTACGTGCAAACCGTACCGCAACTGAACGACTAAGCAGGGATCGACAGAATGCTATTCGAGACAATCGCAAATGGGGGCTGCCGCTCATACTTGTACGGCTGTAATGACACTCGCGTGGCTGTCTTGATCGATCCAGCACTTAGCCAAATTGATCGCTATTTGTCACTCGCCAATCAGGCGGGATTTCGCATTCACTACATCATCGAAACCCACACCCATGCGGACCATTTCACCGGCGCCAAAACTATATCTAAAAAGCTTGATATTCCAGTTGTTATGCACCGGAACGCCCCGGCAGTTTTTGCGGAGATGCGTCTTGATGATGGGGACACGCTAAAGGTTGGCAATCTTCGCTTGCGATTCATGCACACCCCTGGGCATACCGCCGATTCAATGTGCATCGTTGGGCCCGATCGGGTTTTCACTGGAGATACGCTGCTAATAGGCGCTACCGGCCGGACCGACCTGCCGACAGGAGACCCGGCAGCGCTCTACCATTCCCTATTTGAAAAAGTGCTCAAATTGCCACCGGAAATGGAAGTCTATCCGGCGCACGAGTATAAGGCGCGTGAAAACTCAACTATCAGCAGAGAAGTCGCAGAAAACCCTAGGCTGCAAGTCGCTGATGAGGCCGCGTTCCTTGATCTGATGCAGACGCTAAATCTCTCTATGCCAACCCATCTGACGGAAGCTCTGCGGGTAAACATGAGCGGCGGCGCTAGTGTCTCGCAACTGCTAGACGAAGCTGCGAACGTCGTGCCTTTCGTCTCAATGGACGAGCTGCAGAAGCGAAGAGCCGCGGGCACAAATAACCTTGTCGTCCTAGATGTTCGCGAACGTGATGCATTTGACAAAGCTCATATCCCTGGTGCCGCACATCTGCCTAGAGGACAGTTGGAACTGCGAGTAAATGAAGCGTTCCCCGACCCAACGTTATGCATCGTCACCTATTGCGAGTTCGGCAAAATATCAGTTCTGGCCGCTGCCACGCTCCGACAGATGGGCTTCACGCGGGCCAGCACGCTTGATGGTGGTTTGGAGCAATGGATCGCTAACGAAATGCCAACCGAACAAACCTGAGCTTTCAATACAACTATGATCGTTATGTCCGCTAATGACCCATCAGAGCCGAAGAAAGAGTGACCCGGTCTTCGCGCCCAACACACCGGCTCGCTCGCTGCCTCAGCCCTAAAACCGTTTGAGGCACGTTTTGCTGCCAAATGCTCCATGTTCCGCGATTGCCTTGCGGTTCTTGGCGAGAGTTAAGGCGCAGGTGTTCGCTTCACATGAGAGACCAGCGCCACGCAGCTGTCGCAGACGTCCGCATTGCTACGGTGGCTGACGGGCGGCCTAAACGGCTTGATATCGATGTTGGCACGTCTAGTGTCGTGGGGTGGCCTTGGCGCCGGCAAAAGGGATCAGGACCGATGCGTATATTTCTGGCGATTCTGGTGTTCCTGCTGGCCTCCCCCTCCACGCATCTTGCCGCCGCAGATGCGTGGCCGACGACGCTGATCGATGTGTAAAAGGGCGATTCCGGGTTTTTCTCCGAAGATGACGAAGCCGAACTTCCGGGCGATTCGGAGGTCCGGAAACTGGAAGACTTCCTCTCCTATGCCGCCGAGCGGATGGAGGCATGGGGGTTTCCCGCGCCGGCGCTGCAGCTGATCGAGAGTGAAGCCTGCGCGGCCTGCTATCGTATCTATCTCGATGAAATTGTCTTTGGCGGAGGCGACGCCGCGGGCGTCACATCGAATTTCGCCTGGACGCCGTCGACCGGAGAATACGACGTTACGACCATCAACCGGAACAAGGCGCTGAAGGATAATGACACGAAGATCCGTGTCGCGGCCTATATCACCGGAGCGCATGAACTGTTCCACACCGTTCAGCACAGCACCCCCTATCTTTCGGGCGGTGAAAAAACGGCAAGCCGCTGGATTGCCGAAGGCACCGCTGAAGCCGTGGCACTGTACCTGCTCGAATCCTATCCGAAGCGCGCCACTATTCAGCCTAATGAGCAATACATCGAGGGCGTAAGCAAGGAAAAGCAATATGGCGGGCGCCTCTATTCCTTGCCATTGCCGGTGGAGGAGCGCGGCGGGACCAGCAACCCGATGGGCGACTATCGTTCGAGTTCCTTCTGGCGCTACCTCGCCGAGATTACAGCGAGCCGCAACACGTCCGGACGGGCCAGCATGCCCGGGCCCGCCAAGGAGGATGCCGACTTCTCCTACCTGGTTGAACTCTTTGGCAAGCCGAATGCCGGCAACTCGCTCAGCGCAGAAATAACCTGGCTTGATCAGTCCCTCTGGCACTACGACCTGTTCGCCCAGAAGCTCGGCGAAACGCATGCCCGCTTCCTATCGACACTGGCGGGGTATGCGGACTATCGGTATGTGGACAGAAAGATGACGCAGGATGAATGGCTGCGGATGTTCTTCGGCAAGTGCGTGACCGTATCGTTCAAGCCGGGGGCGCCTTCCGGGAAACAGGTGCTGGACCTGCGCGAAATGGCCGGACGCTGTGTGGAAGTCAGGCAGGTTGGCGGAACCGACGCCGTTCAGTTCGACCTGCAGATCGAGACCGGATCCGAGACGGAGACTGAGCAATTGTGGGTCGGCGAGCCCGGCGGGCAGGTGCTGTCACGCCGCCATGACCGGCTATGGGACGAGACGATCGACCGCGACCGCAGCGTCTGGTTCAACAAGGTAGTGCGCGGGTCGGCCCCTGTCATCTTCATCGTCACGAATGCTGCGGACACAGCGTCTACGACACGGCCGGTATCGGCGACGGTTCAGGTTACCTTCAATCAGTGGACAAGGCCCGGCGCGCCGGCGCCCAGAGCCGCGCCCGCGACAGATCCCGGGCCGGATGGCCGGGGCGATGCGCTCAAGAAACGCGTTGAAGCCGCCGGCGGCGAGATGACCACCGGCAGCGCGTATACCATGCAGATTCAACACGACGAGAGTGTCATGCACATCCGTCTCAGCGCGGTGCCAATGGCCGTGAGCGCGGTATTCACGCCCGGCGGGTCTGGCGGGTTCATGGATCAGATCCTGACGAGCGGCGAAGGGGTCGAAGCCGCTGCTTCTGGCGTCATGGCCGCCTATTTGCCGGGCGGGCTGCCCCGTCAGCAACAGGCCGGCGAGGAAGTCGCCATCCTTATACCGCGCATAGAATATGGTTTCACGGGCACCATTCCCGGCGCGCGGATCTACACGACGGACAGCGATGGTACGCCCCTGTTTGCCGTTGGCCCACAAGATTCCCAAGCCGGACCGCAGCGCGAATTCCGTCCGTCAGGCACCGTCACGATCAGCCATTTCTCGCCGGAATACCTCTCCGGCAGCTACCAGGCCGACTTTGTGGACCCCGGCGCCGTGACGCCGTCGCAGATGCAGCAATCCCGGCCCACGCTCGACATCAGGTATTCGGCAGGAGAATCCTTCGTCGTGTCCGCGCCCTGGACCACACTTGACCGGACGGACTCCGCGATGCCGGTGAATATGTGGGACGAGGTGGAGGCCGACCTGCTGAAGCGCATGCCGCCGGATATGGCAGATATTGGACGCGCCATGGTGGAGGAAGCCCGCAGCGCCAGCGAGGACGGCCGGGACCCTGATTTCTCGGCCATCACGTCTGTCAACAATCCGGCCTCCGCCGCGTGCGACTGCTCCTGCAGCGGCATGGAGGCCCTGACGCGCATGGGCGAGGCGGTTGACGCCGCTGGCCGCGCCCCGACTGCCGCAGAAAGGGAACTCGCAGCATGCGGCATGGCGTACTCGAAACAGTACGCGGTATGCGAAGCGGACTAGCCCAGAAGCAAGGGCATCCGCTCTGCATTCAATGGCAAATTGCCTGAATGGAAACAGTTCTGAACCTTTGGACGAGGTCCCACCGAAGACTGCCTAGTTTATCATGCCTGCTCTTGCGCCCACCGGAGACTTTCGCCCCGCGTTTCAGCGATCCCCTTCATCACATAAATGCCCGTTGGCCCTCTGCCCGCATTGCGCGTAGAGCTAGATGCCTTGACCGGGGGAGAACGGCGTGGCGCTGGAAAGCATCTATTATATCAGCCAGACGATCGCGGTCGCCGCGATCCTCGGCACGCTGGTGGCGCTGATTGTGCAGATGCGGCGCGCCGACACGCTGGCGCGGGCGGAAATCACGCGGTCGGTGGCCACCGAAGCGACCTACCTGCAGCATGCGCTTTTCAGTTCGCCCGAAGCGGCCGATTTCATGCATCGCGCCCTGTACACGGATGCGCCATTGAGTGACGCCGAAACGCTGCGCTTTTCGCTCTCTATGAACAGCCTGCTCGTCACGCTGGAGATGGCGACCATGATGACCGTGCGGGGATACGTGGAGACGATCACGACCCCAAGGACAAAATCCACGATCCGGCAGTACATAGCCTCGCCACGGGCCCGCGCCTGGTGGGCGGAGGTCCGGATCACCAATTTCGCGCCCAACCCGGCCTTCTGCGCATTGGTCGACCGGATGATCGACTCGGCCGAAGTGCAGGGCACCTGAAGCGCCGACACCCTTGATCAGTTGCTCAGCTCCCGGACCATTCCGCCGGGCGCTTGCCGAGGAAGGCGGCGATGGCTTCCTTGTAGTCGGGCTGCTTGACCATGGCGCTCATCAGGGCGTTCGCCTCGCGCACCGAGGCGCCGACATCGCGGTGGAAGTCGAGATAGGCCTGGCGCTTGGTCTGGCGCAGCGCTTCGGGGGAGACGCGGGTTATCAGGTCCAGCGCATAGGCGCGCGTCTCGGCGATGAGCTCGCCTGGCGCGACGAGGCGGTGGACAAGGCCGATGGCATGGGCCTCGTCGGTCAGGAACTTGCGGCTGGACAGCAGCAGTTCCAGCGCGCGGGCGCCGCCGATCAGGCGCGGCAGCAGCCATGACAGGCCGTATTCGGCCGGCAGGTTGAGCGGGCCGTGCGCGGTGGTGAGCTTGGCCCCCGGCACGGCGAAGCGGATGTCGGCATAGCAGGCGAGCACGAGGCCCGCGCCCGCCGCCGCGCCGTTGATCGCGGTGATGACCGGCTTGGACAGGGCGAAATGATAGGCGAAGTCCTCGGCAAAGGGCGCGAAGGATGTGTCGCCGGGGGTGACCAGGTCTGCCGGCGTGCCGGCATCATAGGCGCCGGATTTCGAATGGCCGTCGAGGGCCTGCGAGTCGCCACCGACGCAGGAGCGCTCGCCGCTGCCGGTGACAAGGATGACCCGCACGGCGGGGTCGGCCTCGGCCTCGCCCAGCAGGTAGCGGTATTCGGCATGCATGCGGCCGGTCCAGGCATTGCCCCGGTGGGGGCGGCTGAGCGTGATCGTCGCGATCCGGCCTGCCACGTCGTATTCTGTCGCCTTCAGGTCCATGGCCCGTTTCTCTCCTGCCGCTTGCCGCGCCCGCAACTATTGGCGACATGGTTGCAGAAGTCCAATACCGCCCGGAACTGCCCCTGCGTCAGGGGCCCGGCGGGCGGATTGCCCCGCCCCAGAAAAGCCCGCATGGTGGGGCCAGCGAAACGAAAAATGCAGGATGGAAACCCATGACGGACCTCAACAGCGAACTCTTCGAACTCAGCATGTCGGACATGGCCAAGCCGCTACTGGCGCGCGTGGTCAAGCACCTGGAAGAGAATGTCGCCCCGTGGCGCGACGAGTTCGAGGCGCTGAATGCCGACAAGGAAGACCGCTGGACGTGGCATCCGCGCCAGCTGGAGCTGATGGAAGCGGCCAAGGCCAAGGCCAAGGAGGCGGGCCTGTGGAACTTCTTCCTGCCGGATGCCGACACCGGCGAGGGCCTGAGCAATCTCGACTATGCCTATATCGCCGCCGAACTGGGCAAGCATCCCTATGGCTCCGAGACGATGAACTGCAACGCGCCCGACACGGGCAATATGGAAGTGCTGGAACGGGTCGGCACGCCGGCGCAGAAGGAACAATGGCTGAAGCCGCTACTGGCCGGCGAAATCCGCTCGGCCTATGCGATGACCGAGCCGGGCGTGGCCTCGTCGGACGCCAAGAATATCAGCACGACCGCCGTACTCGACGGCGACGAATGGGTGATCAATGGCGAGAAATTCTACATTTCCGGCGCCGGCAACCCGCGCTGCAAGATCATGATCGTGATGGTCAAGACCAGCCCCGACGCGCCCGCCAGCAAGCAGCAATCGCAGATCCTCGTGCCGATGGACACGCCGGGCGTGAAGATACTCGGTGCGATGGAAGTGATGGGCGAAGACCATGCCCCGATCGGGCACATGCACCTGAAGTTCACCGACGTGCGCGTGCCCAAGGACAATATCCTGCTGGGCGAGGGGCGCGGGTTCGAGATCTCGCAGGTCCGCCTCGGCCCGGGCCGCATCCACCATTGCATGCGCTCCATCGGCAAGGCCGAACTGGCGCTGGAAATGATGGTCAAGCGCGCCGGGACACGCACGGCGTTCGGACAGAAGATCGCCAAGCTGGGCAAGAACCTGGAAGTCATCTCGCGCGCGCGGATCGAGATCAACGCGATGCGGCTGGCCGTGCTGCAGGCCGCCAAGGCGATGGACGTGCTGGGCAACAAGGAAGCGCGGATCTATGTCAGCGCGGTGAAGGCCATGGTGCCGGAGAAGGTCTGCCTGATCATCGACCAGGCGATGCAGATGCATGGCGCGGCGGGCATGTCGCAATGGTTCCCGCTGGCCGGCATGTATGCCGACATGCGCCACCTGCGCTATGCCGATGGCCCGGACGAAGTGCACCACATGGTGGTCGGCCGCGCCGAAGTGCAGAAGCACGGCCTCTGGTAAGCCGTGCCGCTAGCTGGGCCGGGCGCGCTGCGCCGGGATGACGGCGACGGTGAAACGGCAGAGGCAGACGAGGCGGTCTGATTCATCCGTGATGCGGATGGTCCAGACCTGCGTCGTGCGGCCCAGCGCTTCGGCCCTGGCCGTGGCATAGACAAAGCCGTCTTTCACGGGGCGGACATGATTGGCGTTGATCTCGAGGCCGACGCCGACGCTCTCAGTCGAATCGAGCGCGAGATTGGCCGCAATCGAGCCGACCGTTTCGGCCAGCGCCACCGAGGCGCCGCCATGCAGGCGTCCGTGCGGCTGCAGCGTGCGATGGTCGACCGGCATGCGCGCGGTCAGCGTGTCGTCGCCGATGCTGACCAGCGTGATGCCGAGGACGCCGCCCATCGTGCCCTGCTGGGCGGCGGTGATTTGGTCGAGGTCTAAGTTCGTTTGTCGCCAGATTGACATTGGCAAGCCTTTTCATGTTCAGAGAAGAGGATGCGCAAGCCCGCGTCCCCGGATGTGACCGGCACATGTGGCACGCCCGCCGCCTGCCCCACAACCCGCTGGGGCCTTGCCGTTGCGGCATGTCCGCCGGGCCCGCGAACCTCGTAGTTTCCCGTATTGCGGATCGCCGCCTGGCACGCCGTAATTGCCTCCCGCCCCGGCAAAGGGAGAGCGACATGGATGGCAGCTTTCAGGTAACGCAACCGGACACATGGACCGCGGCGGACGAGCGTGCCGGTCCCGCCTTCCGGGCCGAGGTGGATGCTTTCCTTGACGACGCCCTGACCGAGGACCTGCGCGCAGCGAGCCGCGCGACGACCGGGCTGAAATCCGCGCCGGATGCCTGCCGGGCCTGGCGCAAGGCGCTGCACGCCCGTGGCTGGTACGCGCCGTCCTGGCCGGTGGAACATGGCGGGGCCGGCTGGAGCACAGCGCAGCGCCTGTATTTCGAGAATGCCTGCGCCGCGCGCGATGCGCCGCTGCTGATGTCGTCGGGCGTCCGCACCATCGGCCCGCTGATCATCGCCGAGGGTACGCCCGCCCAGCAGGCGCGCTACCTGCCAGCCATCCTGCGCGGCGAGCATGAATGGTGCCAGGGCTTTTCCGAACCGCAGGCAGGCTCAGACCTGTCCGCCCTCTCGTTGAGGGCGACGCGCGACGGCGACGACTTTTTGCTGACTGGCACCAAGCTGTGGACGAGCTTTGCCCAGTTCGCCACCCACATGTTCCTGCTGGCCCGGTGCGACCCGGAATCGAAGGGCGGCGACGGACTGGTCTTCCTGCTGGTCGAGATGGACCGGCCGGGCATTGCGGTGCGACCGATCCGCTTTATCGATGGCGAAGACGAGACCAATGAAGTCTTCTTCGACGGCGTCCGCACGCCAGCCGCCGACCGAATCGGCGAGATCGGCAAGGGCTGGAAAGCGGCCAAGCGGCTGATGGAGATCGCGCGGTCAAACAACACGACGACCGGACTACTCCGACGCGCGCTGCGGGCGGCGCACAGTGGCGCGGCCGAGGCGGGTGAGGTGGACGCTGCCGGTCAGGCCCATCTGTCCGGGATGGCGCGGCGGATCGACGAATTCGAGGCACTTGAAGCGCATGCGTCTGCAGGAAGGATCGCCGTAGCCGCTGCGCCGGCGACGTCCGCGCTGAAGCTGCTTGCAGCCGAACTGCACCAGTCGATCACCGAGATCGGGCTGGAACTGGCGCCTAACAGCGCCTTCGAGCAGGTAAAGTATTTCGCGACGCGGGCGGCGACCATCTATTCGGGCACCAGCGAAGTGCACCGCAACATCCTCGCCCGCGCCATTGGCTGCCCCTGACGGCGCACGCGACGCTGCCCTTACAGCCCGCCGAGCCAGTCGAGCAGCAGGGCGTTGACCGCGTCGGGGCGTTCCTGCTGGGTCCAGTGGCCGCAGCCTTCGAGCAGGGTCGCGCCGCGCAGGTCAGAGAGGTTTTCTTTCATGGCGGCCAGCATGTCGCCGGGCGACATTTTCAGTACAAGGTCCCTTGTGCCGCCGATATAGAGCGAGGGCTGGGCGATGGTCGTGGAGGCCGCATGGCCGGTGAGGAAGGCATGGTCGCGGTGCCAATTGCGGTAGCGGTTGAGCGGCCCGCGAAAGCCGGACTGGCGGAACTGGGAGTCGTAATAGGCGACATCCTCGGCTGTCAGCCATGGTAGGGGCATGGGCGGCTCCGGCAGGCGGTGCAGCAGCGTGTCGCCATGCTTTTGGTCGGTCGGCCATGTGCCGTCCGGCGCATCGCCGGAGATGGCATAGTAGAACTTGCGGATCGTCTCGGCCGGGTCGGCTTCCAGCTCCGCCTCGGGCGGGCCCTCATCCTGGAAATAAACCTGGTAGAAGAACAGGCCCCGGTCGGTGAAGAAGGCGCGCACGGCGTCGATGAACACGACCTCGTTCGGCGGGATGTAGGGCACGGACAGGCCAGCCACCGCGCGGAACGTGCCGGCGTGCAGCCGGGCCGTGTTCCAGGCAATGGGAGAGCCCCAGTCATGCCCGATCACGACAGCTTTCTCGCCGGGCGACAGGGCATGGGCGAGACCGGCAATGTCGCCGGTCAGGCTTTCCATGTCATAGGCTTCGACGGCGTGAGGCCGGTCAGACCCGCCATAGCCGCGCACGTCTGGCGCGGCGACGCGGTACCCCGATTCGGACAGGGCCTTGATCTGGTGCCGCCAGGAATACCAGCTCTCCGGGAAGCCATGCACGAGGATGACGAGTGGGCCGTCGCCCGCTGTCGCCACGCGCAACCGGATGCCGTTTGTCTCGACGCGCTGGAAATCTGGATTCACGCGAGACTAGTCCTTGCCGCCGATCCAGGTGAATTCCGGGTCTTCCCACCAGGGGAAGAAGTTCGGCATGCCGTCGGACACTTTCACGGGATAGACCGGCTGGCGCTTCTCGAGGAAGCTCATTACGCCTTCCTTGGCGTCCGGCGTCTTGCCGCGCGAGTAGATGGCGGCGGAATCGACGATATGCGCTTCCATCGGATGGCTGGCGCCCAGCATGCGCCACATCATCTGGCGTGTCAGCGTGGTCGAGACGGCGGCCGTATTATCGGCTATCTCGCGCGCCATCGCCTTGGCGACGTCTAGCAATTCAGCCTGCGGGTGAACCGACAGGACGAGGCCGCCGGAAAGAGCTTCCGATGCAGGGAAGACGCGGCCCGAATAGCACCAGGCGAGGGCCTGCTGGATGCCGACCAGTCGCGGCAGGAACCAGCTAGAGGCGGCTTCCGGGTTGATGCCGCGGCGGTTGAACACGAAACCGAAGCGCGCATTGTCAGATGCAATGCGGATATCCATCGGCAGCTGCATGGTGACGCCGATGCCGACGGCCGCGCCATTGATGGCGCCGATCACCGGCTTGAGGCTGTCGAAGATTCGCAGGGTGACGCGGCCACCACCATCGCGCTGAATGTCAACATCCTGAGACCGGCCTTCCTCACCTGTCGATGCCCGCGCATCATAGTCGAAAGTCTTGGCGCCTTCCGACAGGTCGGCCCCGGCGCAGAAGGCCCGGTCGCCCGCGCCTGTGACGATCACGGCGCGCACGCTGTCATCGGCATCGGTAATGTCGAACGCCTCGATCATCTCGTACATCATCTTGCCGGTGAAGGCGTTCATCTTTTCGGGGCGGTTGAGCGTCAGGATGGCCACGCCGTCCTCAATATCCAGGATAATCTGCTCGAACTTTTTCGGCTGCGCCATCATGTATCTCCCTTGGGGCAATTGTTGGGGCCACACTGCCTGCCCGGCCGCGGAGGTCAAGCGCGTCGCAGGGGAAACCAGCCCCCGGCTTGACCGCCCGGCGATTTCGCCCTGATAGTCGCGCCAAATCCCACCTGAACAAGGCGTTCCCATGCAATTTTCCCGTCTCGTCCTCCTCGGTGCCGCCATGCTGGCAACAGGCACAGCCGCCCATGCCGTGCCGCTCTATGTGAAGGCCGGCAGCCTGATCGATCCGGGCACGGGAACCGTCACGAAAGACGCCGCACTTGTCGTTGATGGGGGCACGATTGTCGCCTCGGGTACGCAGCGCGCAACGAAAGTGCCAAAGGGTGCCACCGTGATCGACCTTGGCGCACGGACCGTGATGCCGGGCTTCATCGACATGCATACGCACCTCACCGGCGACGCCGAGACGGGCGCCTATGAATCGCTCGGCCTGTCAGACGAACGCATGGCCATTAACGGCGTCAAGAATGCGCGGCTGACGCTTCTGGCGGGCTTCACGACCGTGCGCGATGTCGGCGCCGAAAGCTATGGCGACGTCGCCCTGCGTGACGCGATCAACGAGGGCGACGTGCCGGGACCGCGCATGTTCGTCTCCGGCCCGCCTGTCGGCATTACCGGCGGCCACTGCTCGGACATCAACCTGCTGCCGCCCGAATACAGCCTGAAGGGCGAAGGCGTCGCCAACGGCCCGTGGGAAATGCGGGCCAAGGTCCGCGAGAACATCAAGTATGGCGTCGACCTGATCAAGACTTGCTCCACGGGCGGCGTATTCTCCAAGGGCACCAGCCTCGGCGCGGCCCAGGGCACGCTTGAGGAACTGACCGCGATTGTCGAGGAAGCCCATGCCCGCGGCCTCAAGGTTGCCAGCCATGCCCATGGCACGGTCGGCGTTCGCAATGCCCTGCTCGCTGGCGTCGATACGATCGAACATGCCAGCATCCTCGACGATGAGACAATCGCACTCGCCAAGGAGAAGGGCGCCTACCTCTCCATGGATATCTACAATACCGAATACACGCTGGCCGAGGGCGAGAAGAACGGTGTGCTGCCGGAATCCATCGAGAAAGAGAAATCGATCTCGAAGATCCAGCGCGCGAGCTTCACCGCCGCCAACAAGGCCGGTGCAAAAATGGTGTTCGGGTCGGACTCCGGCGTCTATCCGCACGGTGACAATCCGAAACAGTTTTCGCGCATGGTCCAGTTCGGCATGACGCCGATGCAGGCGATCACGGCCGCCACGGCGACCGCTGCCGAAGCGCTCGGCAAGCCCGGCCTGCTCGGCTGCCTGGACGTTGGCTGCGCAGCTGACATGGTCGCGGTCAGTGGTGATCCGCTCAAGGATATTTCCATCCTGGAGAAGGCCGACTTCATCATGAAGGACGGCCATGTCTACAAGCAGGACGGAATCGAGGCCGTGGGGATTCGCTGATGCCACCCGAATGGCTGTCAAAGATAGATCCGACCACGCTCGCAGCGCCGCTGTTCATCCTGTCGGTTGCGTGGGAATGGTGGGCCGTGAAGTCCGGCCGCGCCAAAGGCCGTTATGAAACAAAAGACGCGCTTGCCTCCCTGGCGATGGGTACAGGCAGCGTCGTCGTCAACACGCTGACCGGCTTTGCCACGCTCTGGATGATGATGCTCCTCTGGCCCTACCGGCTGGCGACGATTCCGTTCGCCTTGTGGAGCGTGCTGGTCGCCTTCGTGCTGTATGACTTCACCTATTACTGGAAGCACCGTTTCGCCCACCGCGTCCGCTGGTTCTGGATGGAACACGTCACCCATCATTCCAGCACGCACTACAATCTCACCACGGCCCTGCGCCAGCCCTGGTTCGGGCCGTTCACCGGCCTGATCCTGGTCGGCACGCCGATGGTGTTCATCGGCTTCCACCCCTATGTCATCTTCTTCATCGGCGGCCTGAACCTGATCTACCAGTACTGGATCCATACCGAAGCGATTGACAGGATGCCGCGCTGGTTCGAGGCGGTCTTCAACACCCCCTCCCACCACCGCGTCCACCACGCCACCAATCCGCGCTATCTCGACACCAATTACGCCGGTGTGTTCATCACCTGGGACAGGATGTTCGGGACGTTCGTCCCGGAACTCGATGACGACAAGCCGGTCTATGGCATCGTCAAGCCAATCGGCAGCTACAATCCATTCGTCATTGCCTTTCAAGAGCTGTTCGGCCTGCTGCGCGACTGCGCGCGCGATGGCCTGCGCCCCGACCTGTGGGTCCGCCGGGCGCTCAATGCACCCGGCTGGGGCCCGGACGGCGCGCACAATCGCTCTGTCGAACTGAAGGCCGCTTATGTCGCCGCGCATCCTGAACATGCCGGAACGCCCGGTCTGCCCAGGGCCTGACTTTCCCCTGCGTCGCCAGTGGACGCGGACAGCAGGTCGGATAAGTTCGGCAAAACAATCCGGCAGGCCCCGCAAGGGGCGCCGCCCCCCCAATGGAGCGAGACGACGATGCATCCCTTCCATCACGCCAAGGCCCGGCCTGATCACCCTGCGTATACGATGGCCGGCAGCGGCGAAGTCGTCACATTCCGCCAGCTCGACGAGCGGTCCAACCAGATCGCGCATGCGCTGCGCGAGGCTGGCTGCCAGCCCGGCGACACGATTGCCCTCTTCGCCGAAAACTCGCCCCGCTATTTCGAAGTCTGCTGGGCCGCCCAGCGGTCGGGTCTCTATTTCGTCTGCATCTCGTCACGCCTGACGACACCGGAAGTGCAGTACATCATCGAGGATTCCGGCTCAAAACTCCTGATCGCCGACGTCCACAAGTCAGCTGTCGCCCAGGATGTGAAATCCGTTACCAAGCTCGACGCCTATTGGTCGATCGACGGCGACATTCCCGGCTTCACCCCGCTGGAAACGCTGCAGAGCAAATTCCCTGTCACGCCGATTCCAGACGAGATGGCCGGCACGGACATGCTCTATTCGTCGGGCACCACGGGCCGCCCCAAGGGCATCCGCCCACCGCTGGAGCGCGGCCTGCCGATCGATGCAGACAACGTCCTGATCCAGATCTGCCGCAACCTTGCCGGCGTGACCGAAGACTCGATCTACCTGTCGCCCGCACCGCTCTATCATGCCGCGCCCCTGCGCTGGAGCATGACGATGACGCGGCTCGGCGCGTCGCTTTTGATCATGGAAAAGTTCGATCCGGAAAACTATCTCCGCATCGTCGAGAAATATCGTGTCACGCATTCACAGCTCGTGCCGACCATGTTCGTGAAGATGCTGAAACTGCCGCCCGAAGTGCGCGAGAAGTATGATGTCTCGAGCCTGCAGTTCGCGATCCACGCCGCCGCGCCCTGCCCGATCCCGATCAAGCAGAAGATGATCGAATGGTGGGGGCCCATCATCGATGAATATTATGCCGGTTCCGAAGGCAACGGCATGACCTGGGTTCGCAGCCCCGAATGGATGACCCACAAGGGCACTGTCGGCAAGCCGGTCCACGGCGTCGTCCATATTTGTGACGAGGAAGGCAATGAAGTGCCCGTCGGCGAAGAAGGCCAGGTCTATTTCAGCGGCACAGCCGCGCCGACCTACCATAACGACCCGGAGAAGACCAAAGGCGCCCTCCATGCCACCCGGCCCGACCTGTCATCCCTCGGCGATGTAGGCAAGCTGGACGAAGACGGCTTCCTCTACCTCACCGACCGCAAGGCCTTCATGATCATTTCCGGAGGCGTGAACATCTATCCGCAGGAATGCGAGAACATCCTGATCACCCACCCGAAAGTGGCCGACTGCGCCGTGATCGGCGTGCCGGACGAGGAGTTCGGCGAAGCCGTGAAAGCCGTTGTCCAGCCCGCAGCGGGCGTCGCCCCGTCACCCGAGCTCGCCGCCGAGCTGATGGCCTTCTGCCAGGCCAACCTGTCAAAGATCAAATGCCCGAAATCGGTCGACTTCGATCCGGAGCTTCCCCGCCACCCGACCGGCAAGCTCTACAAGCGCCTTGTCCGCGACCGCTACTGGGGCAACTCGACCAGCCGCATCGTCTAAGCAGAGACTGCCGAAACGAAAACAGCCGCCCCGTCATTGAGCGGCTGTTTGGGATTTAGATTCCGTTTGGCGGCCTAGAACAGCCAGCTGCCAGGATTGTCGATTGGCTGGCCAGCCGACAGCGTCTGCATGCCCTTCACGCAGCGGACGATGTACCAGATCAGCGTGGCCAGTCCCGTGAGAATGCCAAGCCCCAGAATGGGGATCAAGATCACGCTGACAACCGAATACAAGAACCCCTTCCAGAAGATATTGATCTGGTTGTTGTAATGGCTTTCCAGAACGGCATCGCCTTGCCCTTTGCCGATATAGGCCATGACCACACCGACAATCGTGGTAAGCCCGACAACAATACCGACTAGGTAGAGAATGTAGATCAGGTTCGCGTTGCCCCTGGTGGTCGGATCAACCGAAATCTGGTTCGAATCGGTCATGTGCGTCTCCCATTGCAGCCCATACGAGCAGTATTTGCGAGAATCATCCTCAGGTCCAGCAAATTGACCTTCGGGAAACCTTGCCGGACCGCCTTGCCCGCGCCAGAACAGGGACCAGCAAAAACTCTGGAGGAACACCCCCTATGGCCAACCCTAAAAAAGTCGCTTTCGCTGACCTCGAATCCCTTGCCGGCACCGAAGTCGGCGTGTCCGACTGGCACAAGATCGATCAGGACCGCGTCAACAAGTTCGCCGACGCAACTGGCGACCATCAATGGATTCACGTCGATGTCGAACGTGCCACCAAGGCCATGGGCGGCCCCATCGCGCACGGATTCCTCACGCTCTCGCTCCTGCCGATGCTCGGCTCGGAAGTGCTGAACGTGTCCGGCGTCACGCGCGGCATCAACTATGGCTCCGACAAGGTGCGCTTCACCAATATGGTGCCCGTCGGCTCCAAGGTCCGCCTGCGCCAGAACTGCAAGTCCGTCACTGAGAAGTCGGGCGGCAAGCAGATGATCATGGAAAGCACCGTCGAAATCGAAGGCCAGGACCGCCCGGCCCTCGTCGCTGAATCGATCACCGTGCTTTACGGCTGATAAGCGCCTATATTGGGAGGGAACCAGGATATGGAGCCCTCCCGATGACCCAGACCAAGATCGACCGCTCAGACCGCGAATGGCGTGAGCTGCTCAACCCGGAAGAATTTCGCGTTGGCGTGAAAGAAGGCACCGAACGCGCGTTCACGCCCGGCAACTACGAAAGTGAGAAGCGTCCCGGCCTCTACCATTGCAAGGGCTGCGGCACCGCGCTCTGGTCGTCCGAGCACAAGTTCGAGAGCGGCACCGGCTGGCCAAGCTACTGGCAGCCCGCCTCCGAAGGCGTCGTCGCCACCAAAACAGACTTCAAGATGATCATCCCCCGTACCGAATGCCACTGCGCCATCTGCGGCCTGCATCAGGGCCACGTCTTCAAGGACGGCCCGCCGCCGACCGGCGAGCGCTGGTGCATCAATGGCGTCGTCCTCGAATTCCGCCCCACGGAATGAGACTGGACAGGCCGGGCCCGGCCTGATCCATTCCCCGCACGCTCACCCCCCCCTGAAGCCAAAAGGAGCCGGCCCCATGCGCCTTTCATTTTTCCTCGCCAGCGCAGCAACGGCTGCCCTTCTGACCGGATGCACCATGACTGACCAGACACTCACTGACGCGGCCGCAACCACGCCTGTTGCCACCACCTCGCTCCAGCCTCCGGTTGCCCCGCGCATCGACCATGAGACCGCCCAAGTTAGCCGCACCCGCAACGACCCCTACCAGTGGATGAAGGATGAAAACTGGCAGGAGGTGATGCGCGACCCGACCGTGCTGCGCGCCGACATCCGCACCTATCTCGAAGCCGAGAACGCCTACACCAAGGCCGTGCTGGAAGAGCCGACCAAGGCGCTGCGCGACGAACTGTTCAAGGAAATGCGTGGCCGCATCAAGGAAGATGACAGCACCGTTCCCGAGATTGACGGGCCTTATGCTTATTACACGCGCTACCGTCAGGGCGGCGAATACCCGATCATCGCCCGCCGCGCGGCTGCGGATGCGTTCAATCCCGAAGCGACTGAAACGATCTTGCTCGACGGCGACGCGATGGGCAAGGACAAGGAGTATTTCTCCTTCGGCGGCATCGACACCAGCCCTGACCACAAGCTGGTCGCCTATTCCACCGACACGCAGGGCAGCGAGTTCTACCAGATCCACATTCAGGATATCGAGACCGGCGCAGAAACAGCTGCCGTAATCGACAATGCCTATGGCAGCTTCGAATGGTCGGCCAACGGCCAGGCCATCGTCTGGGTCCATCGCGACGAGAATGCCCGGCCCGACGCTGTCTACCAGCGCAATCTCGCGACCGGCGAGGATACGCTTCTCTATGAAGAAAAAGACCCCGGTTTCTTTGTCGGCGTCGACAAGAGCGCCAGCGAAGAAGTCATCTTCATCAGCGCGTCCGGCCACACGACATCGGAAATCCACTGGTTCAAGGCCGAGGAGCTGAACCCCACCCTGCGCACGGTGGCGCCTCGCCAGACCGACAATGAATATTCCGCCGTCCACTGGGACGGCCAGTTCTACATCTCCACCAATCTTGATGGCGCGGTCGACTTCAAGATCATGAAGGCCCCGATGGAGGCGACCTCCCGCGACCAGTGGGAAGAAGTCATTCCCCACCGCCCGGGCACGCTCCTGCTCGGCATGCAGCCGCAGAAGGACTATCTCGCCCGCATGGAGCGTGAGAACGGCCTGCCCCGCATCGTCGTACGCGCCCGCGCCGATGGCGCCGAGCACGAGATCAGCTTCGACGAGGCCGCCTACGATCTCGGCCTCGACAGCGGATATGACTACAACACGCCGATCCTGCGCTTCGACTATGCCTCCCCGACGACGCCCGACCAGGTCATCGATTACGACCTGACGACCCGGGAACGCACCCTGCGCAAGACGCGTGAAGTCCCGTCCGGGCACAACCCGGACGATTATGTCTCCGAACGCGTCATGGCCCCGTCATGGGATGGCGAACTGGTGCCGGTCACGCTGCTGCGCCGCAAGGACACGCCGGTTGACGGCTCCGCGCCGCTGCTGCTCTACGGCTATGGATCGTATGGCATCACCATCCCGGCCGACTTCCGCACCGGCCGCCTCAGCCTCGTAGATCGTGGCTTCGTCTATGCCATCGTCCATCCGCGCGGATCGATGGCCAAGGGCTATCAATGGTATCTCGATGGCAAGCTCGAGAAGAAGACGAATACGTTCAAGGACTATATCGCGGCGGGCCAATACCTGGTCGACCAGGGCTATACGTCAAAGGGCAGGCTTGTCGGCCATGGCGGCTCGGCAGGCGGCCTGCTGATGGGCGCTGCGGCGAACATGGACCCTGAACTGTTCGCTGGCATCATCGCCGCCGTGCCCTTCGTCGATGTCGTTAACACGATGTCGGACGACACCCTGCCGCTGACGCCGCCGGAATGGCCCGAATGGGGCAATCCGCTGACCAGCGAAACCGATTATGACACGATTGCCGCCTACAGCCCGTATGACAACGTGACCAATCAGGCCTATCCGGCCATGCTGATCACCGGCGGCCTGTCCGACCCGCGCGTGACCTATTGGGAGCCCAGCAAATGGGCGGCACGCCTGCGCCACGACGCGCCCGACGGCGGCCCCTACTTCCTGCGCATCAACATGGAGGCCGGCCATGGCGGGGCCTCGGGCCGTTTCGAGGGTCTCAAGGAAACAGCCGTGGAATACGCCTTCGCGTTGGCCGCTGTCGGGAAGACAGACGAGCTGGACCTGGAGAAGAAGTAGGTTGGATTGATGATGCCCGAAGCCCTCGCTTACGCTTCGGGCATTTCCCCACTGAAATCGATCCTTGATCGATTTCTGCGCCCGCGGCGCACCGTGTGGAAATGGTCGGAGCGATAGGATTCGAACCTACGACCCCTCGCCCCCCAGGCGAGTGCGCTACCGGGCTGCGCCACGCTCCGACTTGAAGCGGCTTGTAGCCAAGCCATCGGCCTTCCGCAATCGCTTATGTGGGTTTAGGCCGCGCGCTTGTCACGCATGGCGTCGAGACGGGCTTTCAGGTCGGTCAGGCCGACCAGTGCATCCGCAAGGCGCTCATGGCTTTCGGGCGCGATCGATGAAGCCATCTCGGCATTGAATGCCTTGGCGACTGTCTGCTGCAGCTCACGTGCCGGACTTCCGACGGTGCCATTGCCCAGCGTCGCTGCGCCGGACAGAACGGCCTCGAGCCCCTGTTCGGCCAGCAGGGATTTCGCCCCCTTCAGCGTCAGGCCGCGCTCATGCACGAGAATCTGGATCGCCCGCAGGGCGTCAATATCCTGCGGCCGGAACAGGCGGCGGCCATCGGCGCGCTTCACCGGTTTCACGTCGCGCGGAAATTTCGTTTCCCAATAGCGCAGGACATGCGTTTCAAGGCCCAGTTCGGCGGCTGCCTCGCCAATCGACCGAAAGGCGTTTGCAGATTTCTCGACGCGGTTCCTGATGGCAGTCATGTCGCTATCCTTCTATTTGCTCAGCCCTTGTCGACGCGGGCCTTGAGCATGGGGGACGGGCGAAACGTCACCACGCGCCGCGGCGCGATGATGGCTTCTTCGCCGGTTTTGGGGTTGCGGCCTTCACGGGCGGATTTCGACCGCACCACGAAATTGCCAAAGCGGGAGAGCTTCACTTCGTCTTCATGTTCGAGCGCGGTGCCGATCATGTCGAGTGTGCGGTCCAGAAGGTCCGAGGATTCCTGACGCGTCACGCCCACTTCGCGGACGATCGCATCAGTCACTTCGGCACGGGTCAGGGTCTGGTTGCTCATGAGGTTCTCTCGCCTTTCGTTAATGGATAGCGAATGAAACTTAACGGATTCCTAGCGAAACCGTCAGCTTAATTCGTTCAGATAGTTCGATTTGTCCGTTTCGGTTCAAAAAATATGGATCAAAATGATACCCAAGTCTTAAAGCCGGAACAGGCTCGCGCCCCAGGAAAAGCCGCCGCCCATCGCCTCGGACAGGATCAGGTCGCCCGGCTTGGCCCGCCCCGTACGCACCGCATGGTTCAGGGCGAGCGGAATCGAGGCGGCTGACGTATTCGCATGCTCGTCGACGGTAATCACGACCTTCTCTTCAGGAATGCCGATCTTCTTCGCGACACCATCGAGAATACGCTTGTTGGCCTGGTGCGGCACGAACCAGTCAATGTCGTCCGCCGTCAGGCCCGTCTCGGTGAGCACGGCATGGATCGCCGACGAGATATTGGTCACCGCATGCTTGAACACGCGATTGCCCTCCATCCGGACATGGCCAACCGTGCCGGTCGAGCTGACGCCGCCGTCGACATAGAGCAGGTCTGACTTCGTGCCGTCGGTGCGGATATGGTGCGTGATAATCCCCGCATCGTCCGCGCCGGTCCATTCCTCGGCTTCAATCACCACCGCGCCGCCGCCATCGCCAAACAGCACGGCCGTGCCCCGGTCGGACCAGTCGAGAATGCGCGTGAACGTCTCCGCGCCAATCACCAGCGCGCGGTTGAACAGGCCCTGTTTCAGCATGCTGTCGGCGGTCGCCAGCCCGAACAGGAAGCCGGAACAGACGGCCTGGACGTCAAACGCCGCCCCCGCGCCGGTGCCGAGCTTGGCCTGCACAGCCGTTGCCGTAGCCGGGAATGTCTGGTCGGGCGTCGTGGTAGCGAGAACGATCAGGTCGATATCGGTTGCATCAAAACCGGACGCCTCCAGCGCCTGCCGGGCCGCGGCGGTCGCGATGTCCGATGTCAGCTCGCCATCGGCGGCGACATGGCGCCGCTTGATTCCGGTGCGCTCGCGGATCCACGCGTCCGATGTGTCCAGCATCGCCGACAGGTCGTCATTGGTGAGCACCTTCTCTGGAAGGTAGCCGCCTGTACCGCGAATGAAACTGCGACGTGTCATTGAAATTCTTTCCGTGCCGGCCTGCCTTAATCGGCAGACAGGCCGCCTTCCCCGATACGCAACAGGTTGGCGATTATCTCGTCCTGATAGTGGCTTGCGGCAAGGTCGGCCGCCAGTTGGCAGGCCTGCGCAAATCCGCGCGCATCGGTGCCGCCATGGCTCTTGACCGAAACGCCGCCAAGGCCCAGCAGCACACCGCCATTCACATTGCTCGGGTCCATTTGGGCCCGCAACTGCTTCAGCCCGCCAGATGCGAACACGGCGCCAAGCTTGGTCATGATATTGGCCGTGAAGGCTTCGCGCATCCGGTTGCCCAGCATCCGCGCCACGCCTTCGCCGGCCTTCAGCGCGACATTGCCGGTAAACCCGTCGGTCACCACGACGTCCACAGCGCCTTTGGAAATGTCATTGCCCTCGACAAAGCCGCGATAATCCATGTCCAGTTCCGCCTCGCGCAACCATTCATGCGCCTCGCGCACCTCGTCATGGCCCTTCATCTCTTCAGAGCCGATATTGAGAATGCCGATCGACGGCTTTTCGATGCCCAGCGCCGCACGCGCATAGGCTTCGCCCATGATGGCAAAGCTGACGAGCTGCGCCGCATCGGCTTCGAGATTCGCGCCGACGTCCAGCACCACGGTGCGGCCGCGCATGGTAGGCCACAGGGCCGTCATCGCCGGGCGGTGAACGCCTTCCATCTTGCGCAGGATCAGCATTGAAATCGCCATCAACGCGCCGGTATTGCCCGCCGACACGGCAGCACCCGCCTCACCGTTCTTGACCGCCTCGACGGCGTTCCACATCGACGATCCTTTGCCCCGGCGCAGCGCCTGGCTCGGCTTCATGTCGCTCGTGATGACGCTGTCGGAATGAACCAGCTGGCAACGGCCCGACAGGACGGGATGGGCTGCGACCAGGGGCGCAAGTACAGATTCGTCGCCATGCAGCAGCACGGCTATATCCGGGCGGTCGCCCAGCAGGATTGCCACGCCGTCGACCACGACACCGGGCGCAGCATCGCCGCCCATGGCATCAATCGAAAGAATTGTGCCTTCAGCCATTCGGGCCTTCCAAATCAGTCGGAAACGCAATGATTCCTGATGGGCGGTGTTTACGGCGCGTCACCGGGGTTGGCAACGCCGCGCCTGTGCCTGCTACCGCACTTCGGCAGCTGGCACCCAGTCGATTGCCCCCGTCAGTATTTCGGCATCGCCCTGCTGCTCCAGACGCATCGCCAGGGCGCACAAATAGGCAGCCAGTGCGGCCCCACGGCCTTTTGGCGTCAAGCCATTGCGCTCCAGCACCTCACTCACGGCTGATTCCCCGCCATCGCTGTCCAGCGACTGCGACACGGCAGTTCCCAGCCCGTAATGCGCCTCGGCCAGTTTTCGGACTTTCCGCGCGATCGAGGAATCGCCGACGCCCTGTTCGCGAAAAGCGGCGTCGAATCCGTCCAGCACGCGCGCATTCAGCGCCGCAGCGGCTTTCGCGGGTTCAGCGCCCGACACGGCATTCATTCGCCGGATCGCCAGCGCCGCATGGACCGTGACCATCTGCGCCCGCCCGTTGAACGTGTCGGCAACGTCACCGGTCAGGTAGAAATCCGGTGCCAGTGCCGCTTTCATCAGCCCATCATAGGCTTTTCCGGCGGCCGTCTTGCGGGCCCGTCGCCGCGACAGCCAGCCGATTGAAATTCCCGTCACCATGTACTCCTGTGTTGCCAAGGGGGGTCTGCAGCCGCTAGGTCTTTCGCGAAGCCTTATCAGGAGTTTCTCCATGTCGCGACGTGCGATTTTGGCCATTGGCCTTCTCACCCTGCCCCTCACCGCGTGTCTCACGCCGGCGCGGGATTTCCACGGCTATGTGGCGGATGACGCCCAGCCGCGCGACATAAAGCCGGACGAAGACACACGTTCTTCGGTTCTCGCCCAGCTTGGCAGCCCGTCGACTGAAAGCGTGTTTGACGACAAGACCTGGATGTATATTTCTGACGTGCAGGAGCGCATCGCCTTCCTGAAGCCGAAAATCACCAAGCGCTCGATCACGGCGATCCGCTTCGGTGAGGACGACAAGGTCGATGAAGTTCTCGAATACAATGCCGCAGACGGCGAGGTCATCAATTATGCGGCCCGCGAAACACCGACCCGCGGTCGCGAACTGGGCCTTTGGGAACAGATATTCGGCACCGTCGGCGGCGTACGCCTGCCAAACTCGGACGAAGCCACACCCGGCAACCCGACCGGCCGCCGCCAGTAGCGCAGGTCGCCTCCCGAAACAGACAAGCCCTGGAACCCCGGTTCCGGGGCTTTTTCGTTGGGCCCGAGGCCGCATCAGCCAGGCGGTACAACCCTGTCTGGAGTTTATGGCAGTCCGCCATTGCCCATGATTGCGATGCGTCAAACCCCGACACATAGAACAGCCCTATAGCTCGACTTCGTAGAATCGATTGGATCAATGGGTGCACCAACGGTAAGCTCCCTTATTAGGCGAGCGTGCCAAACAATTTCAGCAATGGGAGAGCGATATGGACGGAAATGATATGGGTGGTGCCGGCAAGTGCCCGGTCATGCATGGCGGGATGACTTCTGTGGGTAGAGCGGTCACGGAATGGTGGCCGAACACGCTCAACCTCGACATCCTGAGCCAGCACGACACGAAGACCGATCCGATGGGCATGGACTTCGACTATCGCGCAGAACTCAAGAAGCTCGACGTCACGGCGCTCAAGCATGACATGAAGGCCATCATGACCGAGAGCAAGGCCTGGTGGCCGGCGGACTGGGGTCATTATGGCGGCCTGATGATCCGCCTGGCATGGCATGCCGCTGGCTCCTACCGCCTGTTTGACGGTCGTGGCGGTGGCGGCACCGGCAACCAGCGCTTCGCGCCCCTCAACTCCTGGCCGGACAATGGCAACCTCGACAAGGCGCGCCGCCTGCTGTGGCCGATCAAGAAGAAATACGGCAACAAGGTCTCATGGGCCGACCTCTACATCCTCGCGGGCAACGTCGCCTACGAATCCATGGGCTTCAAGACCTTCGGTTTTGCCTTCGGACGCGAAGATATCTGGGCGCCTGAAAAGGACGTCTACTGGGGCTCGGAAAAGGAATGGCTGGCCGAAAGCGTCCAGCGTTATGCCGATGCCGAAGACGCGGCCTCGCTCGAAGCCCCGCTCGGCGCCGTCCATATGGGCCTTATCTACGTCAACCCGCAGGGTCGCGACGGCAAGCCTGATCCGCTCAAGTCAGCCCATGACGTGCGTGTCACCTTTGCCCGCATGGCCATGAATGACGAGGAAACGGTTGCCCTGACCGCTGGTGGACACACCGTCGGCAAGGCGCACGGCAATGGTCTGGAATCCAATCTCGGCCCTGCCCCCGAAGCCGCTCCGATCGAAGAGCAGGGCTTCGGCTGGATGAACCACAAGACCCGCGGCATCGGCCGCGACGCCGTGACTAGCGGCCTTGAAGGCGCTTGGACGACCCATCCGACCAAATGGGACAATGGCTATTTCGACCTGCTGCTCAACCATGAGTGGGAGCTGAAAAAGAGCCCCGCCGGCGCATGGCAGTGGCAGCCTGTCGACATCAAGGAAGAGGACATGCCCGTCGATGTGGAGGATCCCTCGATCCGCTGCATGCCGATCATGACCGACGCCGACATGGCGATGAAGATGGATCCGGAATACCGGAAGATCTCCGAGCGTTTCTACAACGATTTCGAGTATTTCTCGGAAACCTTTGCCCGCGCCTGGTTCAAGCTGACCCACCGCGACCTTGGGCCGAAGGCGCGTTATTTCGGTCCGGAAGTGCCCGCCGAAGACCTGATCTGGCAGGACCCGGTCCCGGCCGGCAATACCGGCTATGACGTCGATGCCGTGAAGGCAAAGATCGCGGCCAGCGGCCTCAGCATGAGCGACATGGTCTCGACGGCCTGGGACAGCGCCCGCACCTATCGCGGCTCTGACATGCGTGGCGGTGCCAACGGGGCCCGCATCCGGCTCGCGCCGCAGAAGGATTGGGAAGGCAATGAGCCGGCACGTCTGGCTCGGGTGCTGGAAGTGCTCGAAGGCATTGCCTCAGAGACAGGCGCCAGCCTGGCAGACGTGATCGTCCTTGCCGGCAATGTCGGCGTCGAGCAGGCCGTGAAAGCGGCAGGCTTCAATGTGAAAGTGCCGTTTGCACCGGGCCGAGGCGACTCGACCGCGGAGATGACGGATGCCGGTTCATTCGATGCGATGGAGCCGATCAATGATGGCTATCGCAATTGGCAGAAGTCCGACTATGACGTCAGCCCCGAAGAGCTGATGCTCGACCGGACCCAGCTGCTGGGCCTGACGGCACCGGAGATGACGGTCCTTGTTGGCGGCATGCGTGTCATGGGCACCAATCACGGTGGCACCAAGCACGGCGTATTCACCGACAAAGTGGGCGCACTGACGACCGATTTCTTCGTCAACGTGACCGACTCGGAAAACTACTGGCGGCCGTCCGGCAACGGAATCTACGAGATTCGCGACCGGAAGACGGATGCCGTGAAGTGGACGGCGACTCGCATGGATCTCGTGTTCGGATCGAACTCGATCCTTCGCGCCTATTCGGAAGTCTATGCCCAGGACGACGGCAAGGAAAAGTTCGTGAAGGACTTTGTCGCCGCCTGGACCAAGGTGATGAACGCGGATCGCTTCGATATCGCTTGACCGGCATCAAAGCCTAAAAAAAGGAAAAGGCCCCGGCGCGCTCGCACCGGGGCCTTTTTTATTGTCGAAACGTGTCCGCCTAATGCCCGGCAAGTACCGCGAGCATCAGAAGGGCGACGATGTTCGTGATCTTGATCATCGGGTTCACAGCCGGACCGGATGTGTCCTTGTAGGGATCGCCAACCGTATCGCCGGTGATCGCAGCCTTATGGGCTTCAGAGCCCTTGCCGCCATGGTGACCGTCTTCGATATACTTCTTGGCATTGTCCCAGGCTCCGCCGCCCGAGGTCATCGAGATGGCCACGTACAGGCCGGTCACGATCACACCCAGCAGCATCGCACCAACAGCAGACAGGGCTGCGCCGGCGCCTGCGATCAGGAAGATCACGCCGAACAGGACGATCGGTGACAGCACTGGCAACAGCGACGGCACAACCATTTCCTTGATCGCCGCTTGCGTCAGGATATCCACGGCGCGGCCATAGTCAGGCTTCACTTCGCCTTTCATGATGCCAGGCATTTCGCGGAACTGCCTGCGCACTTCCTCGACCACGGCCTGGGCAGCGCGCCCGACCGCCATCATCGACATGCCGCCGAACAGGAACGGCAGGAGGCCACCGAACAGCAGGCCGACAACCACGTAAGGGCTGGAGATCTCGAAATCGACCACGACATTGTGGAAGAATGTTCCCGGATCAGCCTGCGCAATGAAGTACTTCACGTCCTCCGAATAGGCCGCGAACAGGACCAGCGCGCCGAGGCCCGCCGAACCGATGGCATAGCCCTTGGTCACGGCTTTCGTCGTGTTGCCAACAGCGTCCAGCGCATCCGTCGTCTTGCGGACGTCAGACGGCAATTCGGCCATTTCCGCGATACCGCCGGCATTGTCCGTCACCGGGCCGAAGGCGTCGAGGGCAACGATGATGCCAGCCAGCGCCAGCATGGTCGTCGTGGCAATGGCGATACCGTAGAGGCCTGCCAGGTTATACGTCAGCAGGATGCCCGCCATGATCGAGATCGATGGCAGCGCCGTCGACTCGAGCGAGACAGCCAGGCCCTGGATCACGTTCGTGCCGTGACCTGACTCGGACGCCAGGGCGATCGAGCGGACGGGACGGAACTTGGTCTCGGTATAATAGGCCGTGATGTAAACGATCAGGCCGGTGACAACGAGGCCAGTCACACCGCAGAGGAAAAGGTCGAGGCCTGTAATCTCACCCGCCATGCCGAGGCGTGCAGCCGCTTCATTCAGCACACCGAAGCCGTTTGGCAACACGCTGTGTATGGCGATGGCAAGGCCACCGACCGACAGCACGCCGGTCACGATCAGGCCTTTGTAAAGCGCCCACATCACATCCGTGGAGCCCTTGCCGAGGCGCACGAAGAACGTGCCGATGATGGAGGTGATGATACAGACGGCAGCAATCGCCAGCGGCAGCATCATCACGGCCGAGATATCAGCCGATCCGGTGAAGTATATACCGCCCAGAACCATGGTCGCGACCAGTGTCACGGCATAGGTTTCAAACAGGTCAGCCGCCATGCCGGCACAGTCGCCGACATTGTCGCCGACATTGTCTGCGATGGTTGCGGGGTTGCGCGGGTCATCCTCGGGAATGCCGGCTTCCACCTTGCCCACCATGTCGCCGCCGACATCCGCACCCTTGGTAAAGATACCGCCGCCGAGACGGGCGAAGATCGAGATCAGCGAAGCGCCGAAGCCGAGCGAAACGAGGGCGTCGATGACTTGCCGTTTATCGTCGCGAACCGACAGGTCCAGATCGAGCGGGCCTGTCAGGAGACCGTAATAGAGAACGATACCGATCAGGGCGAGACCGACGACTAGCATGCCGGTGATGGCACCCGACTTGAACGCCAGCGCGAGACCGGCGCTGAGGCCGCTCTTGGAGGCTTCGGTCGTGCGCACATTGGCCCGCACCGACACAAGCATGCCGATAAAGCCAGCTGCGCCTGACAGGACGGCGCCCAGCACGAAACCGAGTGCAGACTTCCATCCGAGCAGGACGAGCAGGATCACGGCGACAACAACGCCGACCATGCCGATGGTGCGATACTGGCGCTTCAGGTAGGCGTTTGCGCCCTCCTGAATAGCCTGCGCGATTTCACGCATACGCTGGTCGCCCGACGGTGCCTTCATGATCGAGTTGATCTGTAGGTATCCGTATAGAACCGACACAACGCCTGCGGCGAGTGCGAGATAAAACCACATGGGGATTTCCTTCCTTCCCTGAGCCTTTGAACGGGCCCGGGTTGGCCCCGGGTCTCCAAAACTTAGTTATTATGAGCCTTTGCCTGCCAGTCGCTCCTTGATGAGGCAACCCGCCTCGCTTTACGGGCGAGTCACATGTGACCCGACTCATCCATGCTCGAACCCCAGGGTTTCGGGGAGGTTAATTTTTTTGCCCTCCAAACCCAGCGACAAGCCTGATCCGGCTATAATTTTCCCGATTCGGGCGAGTTGTATGCCCCATCTACTCGCCTCATGCGCGATCTTCTCTGACCGGCTTTCCGGGGCTGTGAACAGGACCTGGTAATCATCCCCCCAGGTTGCGAGCTTCAGCATCTCGGCTTCGTCCGCCGCCCCGCCTGCAAACGGCACCGCGCCAAGGTCAATATCGAGGCCCACCCCGGAGGCCTCTGCCAGCGACCGAGCATCGATCAGCAGGCCGTCAGACACATCCATCGCCGCGTTTGCGTGGCGCGCGACGAGGCCGGCGGTGGCAAGCGGCGGCAGGGCCGGAATCCTGTAGGCGTCGACCCACGGCCCCGAAACGCCCCCTTTGTCCGGACGTGCCGCCCCCTCGGAAAGGACGTGCCACCCCCTCGCCGCCCCCCCGACACACCCCGTCAACCACACGAAATCGCCCGTTTTGGCGGTTGTCCGGCGCACCGGAGCGTCGGACAGGCATCGCCCGGTCAGGGTGAGAGACAGGAACAGGCCCTGCGGATTGGTGACGGTATCTCCGCCGATCAGCTGCGCGCCCCAGGCTGCCAACTCGTCGCCCAATGCTGCTGCAAATGCTGCGATTTCAGCTTCACCGCGTCCCTTCGGCCAGCCGAGCGTGAGCAAGGCTTCTGCTGGCTCCGCCCCGCTCGCCAACAGGTCCGACACGTTCGCCCGCACTAGCTTGCGCGCCACGGTATCGACAGGATCCGAGGCCAGGAAATGCACCCCTTCCACCATGGCATCTGTTGTAATGGCCACAGGACCCGAAGTCCCGAGCTGGGCCACGTCGTCCTTCAGGCCCGCTGCACCCTGCCCCTGTGCCAGCGGCGCAAAGTAACGCGCGATCCAGTCCTTTTCCGCCATACTTAGTCTTCCAGCGGCCGCTTTTCACCCGCCAGCACGACGCCCCAGATCGGAATACCGGTCCAGTTCTCCCCCACCACGTTCAGCGGATTGGCGCCGAGAATGGTGAAATCAGCCCGCTTTCCGACCTCGATGGAGCCGATTTCGGCCTCCAGACCGACGGCCCGCGCTGCATCAAGCGTTACAGATTCCAGCGCTTCATAAGGTGTAAGCGCCATGGTTGCCTCATAGACGCCGCCCTCCCGCGTCGCCCGCGTGATATGCACGCTCGCCGCCCGCAAAGGCTCCGGCGGCGCCAGCGGCGCATCTGAGTGCACAGTTACAGGAACACCGGCTTCGGTCAGCGCGCCCAGCGGCGAAATCCAGCGGGCCCGTGGCTGGCCCAGCGGGTCGGCATAAGTGTCCGCCATATAGTAGACATAGTGACTGGCCGCGGAGACGTTGGCCTTCAGCCGACCGGCTTCGTCCACCTGGTGCGGCGAAAACAGGCCGCCATGCTCGATCGTGAAGGAATTGTCGCCGCCGCCATTCCGCAATGTTTTCAGCGCCATAAGCGTCGCACCCTGCGCGGCGTCGCCATTGGAATGGATGTTCACGCCAAGACCCGCGTCCCAATAAGGCTGGATCGTCGGTGCTATCTCGTCCGGCCTCATCACCCACAGGCCTTCACTGCCCTTCGACTGTCCCAACAGGTATCCTGGCGGCGAAAGCCGCATCGTCTGGCTGTAGAAAGCGCCATCGGTGAAGAACTTCACGCGCGGCAGAACAGGTGCGGCGGCCGGGCGCACGCCGCTGGCCATGTCGCGGACAGCCTGAACCCTGCCCTCACCGAACGAACGCTGCAGCGCCCGGTATTCGGGCACGAGGTAGAGATTGTATCCGGCGGACTGGGCATCGCCCCAATTGCTGCGGATGTTCGCGTCTTCCATCTCCCAACCGAACAGCCCGTAGCCCATCTCAACCGTTGTCGTGACACCTGCCTCGCGCAGCATGCGGGAGAAGTCCTGGAAACCGGCGCTGACATTCTCCGGCGCCAGCATCACGTCAGCGAAGGCCCCCAAAACGCCAATTGCAGCATCCTCATAGATCCGCCCCGTCAGTTCGCCATTCTCATCAAGGTCGACGCCATGGAACTTTTCCGCCAGCGCCGGCGTGAAGCCCGCCCGCTCAATGGCGGCGCTGTTGAGGTAGAAGTCGTGGCTGGAATAGTGCCAGATCACCAGCGGGCGTATGGTGGTGATGGCATCGAGATCAGTGCGCGTCAGATCGCCGTGGACAAGGTTGTGGTAACCATAAATCACAATCGGCTCGCCCGGCGCGGTCGATGCCTCAATGGCAGCGACTTCCGCCAGGAAGCCCTCGCGCGTGCCGATCCCCGCCCGCATCCCGTGCGGCGTTGCCATCGGCCAGGGCGGCGTCAGGGGCAGGTTGTATTGCAGGGCGCCCAGCATGACATGGACGTGCGGATCGATCAGGCCCGGCACAATCACCAGGCCTTCAAATGTGCGGTCGACACTGGCTTTTGGCAGGGCGTGCGTCAGTTCCGCTTCCGTGCCGGTTGCCAGGATACGTCCGTCCTTCACCGCTACAGCCGAAGCGACCGCATCCGCCGCAGACATCGTGACAACACTTGCGGCGGGGAAGATTACCGCGCCGTCGCCAGCGGACGTCGCATCATCTGCGCCGCCCCTGGAACAGGACACGATCAGCAGCAGCGCCGCGCCAATAATGATATTCCGCATGGATAGCCTTCCAACGATCTGGCGCGCAGCCTGACTGTTCGGGCGAATGATTACAAGCAACGCCTAAGCGATCTCGCGACCAATGGCATAGAAACGGTCCCGGCGCTGACGCCGCAATTCCTGCGGCGACTTGCCCTCGAGGTCCTTCAACGCCGTGTCCAGTGCCTTGGCGGCAGCGGCCATCGCCCGTTGCGGGTCGCGGTGCGCGCCCCCGACAGGTTCCTTGACGATGCCGTCAATCACCTTTGTTTTCAACAGGTCCGGCCCCGTGATCTTCATCGCGTCCGCTGCATCCCTGGCCTTCGCCGGGTCCCGATACAGGATCGAGGCGCAGCCCTCCGGCGAAATCACCGAGTAGATCGCATGTTCCATCATCAGAACCGTATTGGCAGCCGCAATGCCTATGGCGCCGCCAGACATGCCTTCGCCGATAATCAGCGTTACGAAGGGCACACCAAGTGAAAGGCCACGCTGGGTGCCGCGGGCAATTGCTTCGGCCTGGCCGCGCTCCTCGCCGCCCTTGCCGGGATAGGCGCCTGCCGTATCGGGGAAACTGAGGACAGGCAGGTTGAACTTCTCGGCCAGGTCCATCAGGCGGACCGCCTTGCGGTACCCTTCCGGGTGCGCCATGCCGAAATTGTGCTTCAGGCGCTTCTCGGTCGTGCGACCTTTCTCATGGCCCATGAGGACAACCGAACGGCCCTTGAACCGGGCCAGGCCGCCGATGATCGCCTCGTCGTTTCCAAACAACCGGTCGCCGGCCAGTTCCTCGAAGTCCTCGAAAATAGTTTCAATATAATCAGACAAGTGTGGCCGGTCGGGATGGCGGGCAACCTGGGTTTTGCGCCAGGCCGAAAGGTCCGAATAGATGTCTTTCAGCTGCTTGGTCGATTTGGCCTTCAGCTTGTTCAGCTCGTCCTTGATGGACGGCCCGCCTTTCTGGCCGGAGAGGGCTTCGAGCTCGGCAATCTTGGCGTCGAGTTCGGCGATGGGCTTTTCAAAATCGAGATACGTCGTGCTCATGATGCAATGTCTAGCAATCCATGCCTGACTCGCCTAGCGCCGATTTCATTACAGTATTTCCTGGAACATGACGACAGCTGGCAGCGTCAGCACGCCCAAAAGCACGGGGAAAACAAAGAAAACCAGCGGCAGCGTCAATTTCGCCGGCAAAGCCATGGCTTTTTCCTCGGCATAGAGGATGCGTCGCTGCCGCATGTCCGCCGAAAATATGCGAAGGGTCTGGCCAAGACTGGTCCCCATTTCCTCCGCCTGACGCAACATCGTCGCCAGCGATCCGGCCTCTTCGATGCCCATCCGGTCGGCAAAGCCGCGCCAGGCTGACTTGCGCGCCCGCCCGGCCCGGAGTTCCAGCGACAATGTCCGCATGTATCCGGCAATGATCGGGTGCCGCAGCTGGAGTTCCTCGCCAACACGCTGGACCGACGCGTCGAGGCTGAGCCCCGCCTCAACGCATGCGACCAGCAGGTCCATCATGTCGGGAAAGCCATCGGAACATTCCTGCCGGCGCGACTTGGTCCGTTTGTCGAGATACATGCCCGGCGCGATGAGCCCGATCATGACAAGCATGACAGAAACTATCAGCGGTGTCGTGCCCGGCAGGCTCGAAAGATAGGGCAACGCCGCCAGCAAGCCAAGCTGCGGCAGAACGATGCAAAGGAGGCGTACGAAATAATACCGGCCCACGGCCGATGGTCCGACAAAGCCCGCACCAGCCAGCCGCGCCTTGGCCGCACTGACACCTTGCTCGTCATCGCCTGGTGCCATCTGGTCGGCCAGCCCGGTGAACGCCTTGCCGATACGACTGGGGTTGCGGCGTTGCTCCGTCTCACTGGGAACAGGTCCTCGACGCGCCAAACGGCGCTCGACACTTTCGATGTCGCGGCGGCTCCTGAGAAAAGACAGGATGCTCGGAAGCAGCAGCGCCAGCGCTGCGCCCAGCATCAGCACGGGCGCCCACATTCCGGAGAAAGATGACGTATCGACGTTCACTATCCAGCCCTACATCTTGAAATTGATCATTTTGCGCATGACCAGGTTGCCGATGAACATCCATACGAATAGTCCTGCAAATCCGTAGCGGATGAGTGGGTCATGGATCACGTTGCCATAGAAGCTCGGCTGGGTCAGGTGGATTGCCAACATCACCATGAACGGTGCCGACGTCAGGATCAGCGCCGACATCCGTCCTTCCGACGAAGCGGCGCGCACCTTGAGGCGCATCGTCTGGCGTTCACGGATCGTTGTCGTGTTCGCCTTCAACAGATCACAGAGGTTGCCGCCCGTCTTCTCCTGTAGCCGCACGGTTGCCCCGAACAGTTCGACGTCCGGGTCGCCCGATCTTTCCGCCATGCGCTGTACCGCATTGGTCAGCGAGAAGCCGTAGGATACCTCGTCCGCCGTCATGCCGAACTCCGTGCCGATCGGATCCGGCATCTCGCGCGCCACCAGCGACACAGCTGTAGCAACAGGGTGGCCCGCTTCAAGGCTGCGGCAGACAATCTGCAGGGCATCGGGCAGCTGAGCTGCCAGTTTCTTACGGCGTTTCCCGGCAACATGCTTGAGCACAAAAATCGGTCCGACGAGAAAGACCACCAGGCAGATACCGAGCGCCGGTATCCAGCCACCGACGAAATGCATGTAGGCGCCCGCCGCAACAAGTCCCCCTCCTGCCGACATCGCCACCCATTTGAGGGGCTGGTAAGGCAATCCCGACCTGACGACCAGGCGATTGAACCGCTCCAGAGGCATCGCAAAATTGCCGTCGGCATCCAGACCCCGGCTCTTGCGCAGCTCGACCATGGCCTCACTGGTGCTGGCGAACCGATCCTTGAACTGCAATCTCCGGTTCACGATCCGTTGCGTCTGCGCCTGGGTGACGAGACTCAATGCGGCCTGGATCAACAGGAAAAATGCTCCCGCCGCCATAATCGCGCAGATCAGCAGGAAGATGCTGTAGCCGGTTATGTCTGGCAAGCCGAACACGTGACGAGCGCCTAGAACACGGTCGCTGGATCAAACATGCCTGCGGGCATGTGAACGCCGCGCCGCTCCATCTCATCGAGGAATTTCGGACGCAGGCCGGTCGCGACGAATTTGCCGATCACCTTGCCGTCCTCAGACGTTCCGGAGCGTTCAAACTTGAAGATTTCCTGGATCTGGATGATCGAACCTTCCATGCCGGTGATCTCGGCAATCGACACGACCTTTCGCGAGCCGTCGGACAGGCGCGTAGCCTGGACGATAAAATTCACGGCTGACGCGATCTGGCCGCGAATGGCCTCCTCCGAAATCTTCATGCCGCCCATCATCACCATTTGCTCAAGGCGAGTGATGGCATCACGGGGATTGTTGGCGTGAATCGTCGCCATCGAGCCTTCGTGACCGGTATTCATGGCCTGGAGCATGTCGAAGGCTTCCTCGCCACGGACCTCGCCAAGGATAACGCGGTCCGGACGCATGCGTAGCGCGTTCTTGACAAGTTCGCGCTGGCGGATCTCGCCCTTGCCTTCGATGTTCGGCGGGCGGGTTTCCATACGCGCGACGTGCGGCTGCTGCAACTGGAGTTCAGCTGCGTCCTCGATCGTGATCATGCGCTCCTTCGGACTGATCGCCGACGACAGCGCATTCAGAAGCGTCGTCTTGCCCGAGCCGGTGCCGCCCGAAATCACCGTGGAGGCCTTGCACTTCACAGCACCAAGAATGAATTCCGCCACCGGTCCCGGAATCGCGCCGAAGCCGACCAGCTTGTCCATTGTCAGCGGCGACTTGGAGAATTTCCGGATCGAGACAAGCGGTCCGTCGATTGCGATCGGTGCGATCGCCGCATTGACGCGGCTGCCGTCAAGAAGGCGCGCATCGACCAGCGGCTGGCTTTCATCCACGCGCCGGCCCACGGCCGACACGATCCGCTGCACGATACGCAACAGGTGATCGTTGTCGGCAAAACGAACCGGTGCCAGCTGCAGCTCGCCGTTTCGTTCGATGTAGACTTGATTGTAGCCGTTGATAAGAATGTCGGCGATTGAGTCGTCTTTCAGCAACGGCTCAATCGGGCCGAGGCCAGTCATCTCGTCCATCACCGCATCGGCAAAGGATACTTCCTCGACCGAAGACAGGGCCATTTCTTCCTTGCGGATGATTTCGGAAATGATGCCGCGGACGCGCTGGCGCATTGTGTCATCGTCCAGCTTCTCGAGCGCCGACAGGTCGAGTTCATCAATCAGCTTGGCATGCACCCTCAGCTTGGCATCCAGCAGGTCGAAACCAGCGGATTCGCCTTTGCCTTTTGCGGGTACCGGCGCGGGCGAAAGGTCAGCCGTTCTTGTCGACGGCATCACGAGCGGCGCGGTCGCGGCTGCGCTGGATTTGAATCGGCTCATTTCGTGCGTCTCTTTCTCTGGGGTTTCGCGTCATTGGCGATCACTTCATCGGGCAGCAGACGGTCGATGAATTGCTGAACGTCCAGCACAAGCTGGCTCTTGGGCCTCACATCGGCGATTGGCTTTCCGAGGTTTACCGCCGTGCGCGCCGCATCCCAGTCGGAGGCAATCGTTGTATGGATTTCCTGTTCGATCGCCTGCTCTGCCTTGTCGACAGCAAATTCGGCACGGAAACGCTTCTTTGGAAACATCCGGTTGAGCACGAGTTTGGATTTGCTGCGATCACGCCGCAGGATATCTGTCTCTCGACACAACTCCGCCGCAGCGTGCAGGCTCGGCACCGTCAACTCGCTGACGATAATGGCCTCATCAACTGCGCCGAGAATGGATTTTGTCCAGGGCGTCATGTGCCGGGGCATGTCGACCAGAACATATTCGAACGTACTACAGGCGACATCGAGAAGGCGCAGCATTGCCGGCTCGGTCGCCAGGGCATCCGCATCCGGATTGCGCGGCGCGGCGATCAACGAAACACCGTCGGCATGCTCCCAGCACCATGCAGCCAGCAGTCGCTGGTCCAGACGGTCGGGCGCATCCACCAGCGCCTGCAGGTCCAGTTTCGGCACAGCGTCGAGGAATGAGGTCGTCATGCCGTCAGCCACATTCAGGTCGACGAGACACACCTTTCCAGCCCCGACCTTGCGTGCGAGGCTGAACGCGCTTTCGATTGCGAGCGTTGAAGCACCCGCGCCGCCAACGGCATTGCGAAAGGCCCAGCACTTCGACGTCGCGCCCGAGCCCTGAATGGACTGGGTTTCGCGCAACTGTTCCGCTGCGTCGATGATTTCCTCGATCCCTGCCGTTGCCGGTACCATGTCGGACGCTTCAAGCTTCATCAGGGCCCTGACCATATGGCCCGGCAACTGGTCTGAGACAACGATCACCGCTGTGTTCGGACGCTCCACGGCGAGCGTCAGGATCACCTGATCGTAACCGGCAACGCCCTGTTCAACGAGCACAAGGCCGCCGCCATGACGCAACACGATCTCTGAGGCTGAAAGGCCAGACAGGTCTGCCAGCCCAGCGCAACATGCCTTCAGCGTCTCCATTCGCTGTGGACTTACCAACACGGCAAGCGACGGGATGACCCGGTTTGACGGCATTTGTGGAGGATCAGACTTCTGAACGGTTTCAAACATGTCAGCCACCGGTCCCGCCAGCTGAAGCCTGCCCCAGCTCCTTCTGCTTGCCTTCGTTCAGCGCTTTCACTGCATTCGCCGCGCGCACACCCGATGTCGCTTCAACTTCCCTGGAATTCGGAAGGTTCACGTCGCGCACCGCCTGAGCTGCAATATTCATCCGGGTTGCGCCGCCCAGCAAGCGAACATCCTGGTGATCGTAGCTCGCGCACGCTGCAAGGCATGAAACGGCGATGGCGGCACCAATGGTCTTGATATGATTGCTCATCTTCCAGCCTCTCTAATTTGCCAATGGAGCGGTTACGGTCTGGTCCAGCAGGAACAGTTCTGCTTCCGTTGGCTCAGCGAATGCATCAAGCGGCGTGACCAGCGCATCCGGGTGCGTAGCCGGCTGGACCAGGCGCGGCGTGACGATGATGACAAGCTCGCTCTCATTCTTCTGGTAGCGCTTGGACGAGAACAACATGCCGAGGATGGGCACGTTGCCCAGCCATGGCGTCTGGCGCACGTCGTTGGAATAGTCATTCTGCAACAGGCCGGCGATGGCAAATGCCTGGCCATCGTGCAGCTCGATTGTCGTGTCCGCCCTGCGCACCGAGATGCCCGGGATTTCGATGCCCGCAGACCGGATGCCGTTGCCGCGGTCAAGCGCCGACACTTCGGGCCGGACGCGCAGGTTCACAAGACCGTCACCCAGGACAGTCGGCGTGAATTCGAGGCTCACGCCGAATTTCTTGAATTCGACCGAGATCTGGTTGTCCTGGCTGGCAACCGGGATCGGGTATTCACCGCCCGCCAGAAAGCTCGCCGTATCACCCGAGAGTGCCACCAGGTTTGGCTCGGCCAGGGTGCGGATCACGCCCTTCTGTTCCAGTGCGCGCAATGTGACGTCGATATTTTCGTTCCCGACATTGGTGAAAAGCGCGATTGTCTTTTCCGCGATGCCAGAGATCGTCCCGCTATCGGTGACGCCTACAACATCATTCGCACTGATCTTGTTGCCGAAACCAATCTCTTTCACCGCGCTGCGGCTGGCCTCGACAAAGCGCACTTCCAGCAGGACCTGCTGGCTCTGCCCAACCGACAGGCCATTCGCCACACCGCCCGGCACGTGGCGCTCGGCCAGTTGCAGCGCCATGTCGGCAGCGGCGGCGGTGGTGAGCTTACCGTCCAGGAACACCCCATCATGCACGGGATACACATTGATTTCCTCACCCGGCAGAAGGTTCTTGAGGTCCGTGCGAAGTTCATCTAGTCCCAGTTCGACTTCAATATCGATGAGTTCGGCGATCTCTCCGGAGGTATTGTAGATCAACACCGTTGTCACCCCCGGCTGCTTTCCACGCAGGAAGAATGAGCGGTTCGACGTCGCCATCGCATCGGCAATTTCGGGATCTGCAACGACAAGCGTTGCGAATTTCAGGTCCGCCTCGACAACTGTCGATCGACCTTTTTCCAGCACGAGCACACTGGCACCGTCAGGCGCGCTGCGCTCGGTCCACGCACCAGCGGCGGGCGCGCCGAGAGCCACAATCGCCAGGGATGCTGCAAGAAATCTGTGGAACGTGTTCATTTGCTGGCTCCTCCCGCTGGCGCCTTGTCCCGTGCGACCGGCGTCGTGACTTCGGTTTCTGTGTCTCCGTTGATCACACGAATCCGCGTGGTCGATGGTGCCCGCACAACAGGGGCACGCGACGTGGTGCGCACCGGCACTGGCGACTTGCGGATTTCGGCAACGACAGCAGCCTCCTCGTGACGACCGATCAGCGAGAGGCCAAGCGCGCCGCGCTGGCTTGCCGCGCTCAGCGCCAGCGCGTCGTCCGGCGTCACTTCGAGCGTTACAGTGCTCGAAGGACGCGCTCCTTCGAGCCCGGCTTCGAAGGACTGGTCTATTGCCAGCACGTTCACATTCTTGAGGACGGATCGCGCGACCACGTCTCCCGAGACGCGTTCGCCCTCACGTGCCGAATTGCTGCCAGCGTCCTCACGCGGGATGAATTCGTTCACGTCCACGCGGTCGCCCGGCAGGACGAAGCCCGCCACGCCCGTGTCACTGCCGACAACAACCGAAACAGCGCGCATACCCGGCGTGATCGATGCCGCAAGCGTCAGGATTGCCCCGGTGTCGTCGAGCTTGGCACGCATCAGCGGTTCACCCGGTACGATCAGGCCTCGCGCATAAACGGTCTCTTTAAGGTCATCAAAGCTCTGCAACGCATCCGCTGGCACCGCGTCTGCCGGCCAGGGCGCCGACTTCAGGCTCGAATGATCGATCAGGTCGCCGGTCTGGATCACCGAGGTTGCAACGAGCACGGATGACATCTCAACAGCCGGCGCGAGACTGGCCGCAGAAGCATCGGACGTGCCGGACGTCATGTAGCTGCGGCCCAAAAATACCGCACCAGCGCCCAGGACGAGCGATAAGCCAAGGCTGATCAGAGTTGTTAGCTTCATTGTCGGAGCCCTCGTTCCCGCGACCGTATCTGGTCAGCATGGCAACTTAGAGGTCAGGCGATAAAGTCTATTGAAGAGCGGAGTCCAAATCTTGGACAGCGTCCGAACGCCCTGTTAACCAAAAACCAAGATTGATTAAGCGCTTATGAATCATCCATTTGCGGACGGATCATTGTTGCGCACCGCAACTTTTCGGATCGATACGATTAGCTATGAAGGAAGCAAGGGGCCGCGCCCGGCACCAGGATCGCAGCTGTAAGACGACCGCCAAAAACGGCACCGGTATCGAGATTTATCCGGCGCCCGTCGGCCGCAATGTCGGGCAGCGAATCTTGTGTTGGTGAATGCCCATGCACCACGGTCTGGCCGATCAGGTCCGGTGCCGTCCAGCAGCGCGTATCGAAGAATTCCTTCCGCCGCGTCCACATCTGCACCCGTTCGCCACAGTCCGGAAACGTATCCGGATCGACGCCGCCATGGACGAACACCAGTCCCTGCGCCTCGTCTCTGAAAATCGTCGGCAGCCCTAGCAACCAGTCGAGGTGATGATCCGGCGGGCCGTCCAGGCCCCGGCGCCGATAGCTGTCCATGGTTTCTTGGCCACCCCATTCCAGCCAGCTGCGGCGCGAAGCCTCATCCTCCATGCGCACTGATTCAATCATAAGCTGCTCATGGTTCCCGCGAATATTGACGCAGTGCGGGCCGCGATTCGCTTCCATCTCCATAAGATAATCGACGACACCGCAGGAATCCTGGCCCCGGTCGATCAGGTCGCCAAGGTGGACCAGTGTCACTTCGGCTCCTCCGAGTTCGACCTCGGCATGGAACCGGACCATGGCGTGCAGCTCTTGCAGGCGATCGAGTTCGCCATGGATGTCGCCAATGGCGCAGTAGACAGTTTGGGTCATGGACCACACCTAATGCCGGACTGGGCCCAAAAAAGGGCCGCGACGCCGAAAAGGCTTAAGGTTCGGAATGCCCGTGTTCGGGTCGCAGCGCTCATGGGGAGGCGGCCAACACGGCGTCGGTCGCCGCGCCCGGAGTTCGTGTCCCCTTAACATAGAAGTGCACGGTTTGATCCGTTAGTCGCGCCGCCCGATCACATCGGCGAACACGGCGGCATCCACGTTGCCGCCGGTCACAACCACCCCCACTCGCCCCCCGCACATTCCCTCCGGCACCCCTCGCAACACCGCTGCCAGCGCCGCCGCGCCGCCCGGCTCCGCCACGATTTTCAGGTAGCGGAACGCATGCCGCATCGCTGCGCGCACCTCCTCATCCGTTACCACCAGACCGCCCGCCAGCAGGCGCTGACCGAGCGGGAAGGTCAGTTTGCCGGGTGCTGGCGTCAGGATCGCGTCGCAGAACGAGCGTGTCCCCGGCGCATTGGCGATCACCTCACCCGCCGCCAGTGAGCGCGCCCAGTCGTCATGGCCTTGCGGTTCTGCGGCCCAGATTTTCGTGTCGCCCGAGAGGCCCTCGAAAGCGAGTGCGACGCCGGTGATCAGGCCGCCGCCGCCGGCGCAGCACACAAGGTGATCCAGCGGCGCGCCCATGGACGCTGCCTGACGGGCGAATTCGAGGCCGAGAGTCCCCTGTCCGGCAATGATGTCAAAGTCATCAAAGCTCGGCACCACGATGGCGCCCCGCTCCGCCGCCAGGTCCTGCGAGATCGCCTCGCGGCTTTCGTTGTTGCGATCATAGAGATGCACCTCGCCGCCATCGGCCAGTACACCGTCCACCTTCACCTGCGGCGCATCGGACGGCATCACGATCAGCGCCGGCATGCCCAGAAGCCGCGCGGCGCGCGCGACACCCTGCGCATGATTTCCGGAAGAATAGGCAACCACGCCAGCCTTGCGCCCAGCTTCGGGAATCTGAGACAACCGGTTCATCGCGCCGCGGATCTTGAAACTGCCGGTTACTTGCAGGCATTCGGCCTTGACCAGAACCTCCGCGCCTGCCGCTGCATCCAGTGCCGGATGAGTCAGGATAGGTGTCTCGCGCACGACGCCCACGACGCGCTGTTCCGCGGCAAGGACATCGTCAAAAGTGGGAAGGGAAAGGGTAAGGGTCATCGGCATAGACCTAGCCGGTCACGCGGCCACCTTCAAACCCAAAGCGCGATCAGATACCTATCAAGACCGGCACTACGTGTCTTACTGGAGAGCGACGGTTTACGCTAAAGCGTAGCCGCCATCTTCCGGATCAGTTCGCGAGCGCCTTCGGCGGTCTCGTCATTGTCGATGGCATGGGCCAGGACAGCTTCGAAATAGCCGAGCTTGGACCCGCAATCGTATTCACGGCCTTCGAATTCGTAGGCGTAATAGTCCTGGGTTTCCATCTGGCGCACCATTGCGTCGGTCAGCTGGATCTCGCCGCCTGCTCCCGCAGCCTGGTCAGCAAGGAGGCCAAAGATTTCCGGCTGGAGGATGTAGCGACCGGTGATTTTCAGATTCGACGGCGCCGATTCCATCGGTGGTTTCTCGACCATGCCGGACATTTCAATCAGGCGACCATTGCGCGATTTCGGTGCAATCACACCATAGGACGACACACGCTCCATCGGCACAGGATCGACAGCGACGATATTGCCGCCGACTTCATCATAGGCCTTGACCATCTGGGCGAGGCAGGACGGCGCACCCTTGACGATTACGTCGGGCAACAGGACGGCGAAGGGCTCGCTGCCAATAATGTCGCGCGCGCACCATATGGCATGGCCGAGGCCGAGCGGCGACTGTTGACGAACGAAGCTTGCTGCGCCGGCAGGCAGAATGGTCTGCTGCACCTGCTCGAGGATTGCACTCTTGCCCTTGGCCTTGAGCGAAGCTTCGAGTTCATATGAAATATCGAAATAGTCTTCGATGGCGCCCTTGTTGCGCCCGGTCACAAAAACGATGTGCTCGATTCCCGCTTCCAGCGCCTCATCGACGACATATTGGATGGCTGGCCGGTCGACGACAGGCAGCATTTCCTTCGGGATGGTCTTGGTCGCGGGCAGAACCCGTGTGCCCATGCCTGCAACCGGTAAAACTGCTTTCCTGACGCGCATGGGCGGCTCCTGTTTCATATTGTGTTCGCGCGAACCTATCGCCCGAAATGGACGCCAAGGCCAGAAGTGAAGACTCGGTCAGAGCGCGGCGTAAAGGATAAATCCGGCAAGCCAGGTCGACAGGCAGAGGACGAGCAAGGTCGAAATGATCCTGCGCAACGACATGCGCTTGGGTCTGGTCAGTTCCTCCGCTAGAAGAGCCTGAAGCGCATGCGCGGGTGATGCGACATGCTGGAGGGAGTTGTGCTGATCGACTGCCTGGACGCCAGATGCGCTGGATGTAGAATTCACGTCCGGCTGATCCGCGTCCCGCGGCGACTGATTGTGTACAGGCTGTGCAGCCATCGGACTCTCCGGTCATTTCTCGGAGACATATGGCAGAGAGGCCCTAAGTTTTGCCTAACGGGCAGCGGCAAAATGGTTGCGAATAGACTCACCCGGCCGGTTCAAATACGCCCTTCGCATTGCGGCGCACCGCGAACACACGGGCGAGGCAGGCCGCGTCCAGCGCCATGTCCGGCAACCCATCGGCCACGACACGCCCTTGATCCAGGACGATAATCCGGCTGCAGAAGCGCGATGCGAGGTCAAGGTCGTGCACCGCCGCCACAACCGCCCGCCCGGCAGCACATTCATCCTGCAGGACTTGCATCAGGCTGAGGCGGTGGGCGATGTCCAGCGCAGCGCCCGGTTCATCCAGCAGCAGGGCGCGTGAGGGGGTGGCAAGTGTGCGGGCAAGGTGGAGCCGGGCCTGCTCGCCGCCCGACAGCGCATGGACGGGACGATGGCGGTAAGGCGTGGCACCTGCCCGCTCAAGCGCATCGTCGATAGCCTCGCGGTCAGCTGGGCCGCACCGGTGATAGGGCGACGGGCTGGTAATGAATCGACCGAGGGCGACAAGATCCTCGGCCATCAGGTTCCACGCGACGGGTCGGACTTGGGGCAACCAGGCGACCAGCAAGGCCCGCTCGCGATGGGCCAGCGCGGCAATGTCCGCATCACCGAAAGTGACCTGACCGGAATGTGGCGCAAGCAGGCCTGCGATGACACGTAACAGCGTGCTCTTGCCGGCACCGTTCGGACCGACAAGGCCGATGAATTCACGCGGCGCCACGCTGAGCGAAACATCCGCCAGAACCGGCCGTCCGCCGAGGTCAACATTGATGCCGGAGACATTGATCATCGGGCGCTCCCCCCCAACCGGGCGGCGATCCAGATGAAGATCGGCGCGCCGAACAGGGCAGCCGCCACGCCAAGCTTCAGCTCCTGGGCGAACGGCAGGACGCGTATCAGCACATCGGCGCCAAGCAGCATGGCACCGGCCGCCAGCGCCGAGGGGAGCAATACGCGCTGCGGATCATGCTTCACGAGGGGGCGTACGATATGCGGCGCGACCATGCCAACAAATCCGATCGTGCCGGCCACGGCCACGCTAGCGCCGGCGAGCAGTGACGTGCCGACAATGATCAGCAGGCGCGCCCGGGCGGGGTTCGCACCGAGAGATGCAGCCGTCTCCTCTCCGAGGGACAGGGCCCGAAGTGAGGGACCCGCCATGATCACTGCCGCCGCGCCGAGCGCCCAGGCTGGCAGCGCAATGCCGACATCTATCCACGACCGATTCGCGACCGATCCCAGCATCCAGTTTATCAGGTCGGACTGGCTGTATGGATTGGGCGCAAGGTTCAGCGCCAGCGAGGTCAGCGCCCCGGCAAGGCTGGAAAGGCCAATTCCGACCAGCAGCAGTGTCACCGTGCTGGCTCCGCGCCCGGACGCGAACAGGAGTAGCGCCACGGCGATGGCAGAGAAGAGAATCGCGGCAAGTGGCACGGCAAAGCTGCCTGCAGCCGCCAGGCCGAAATAGATCGCGATCACCGCGCCGAGCGAGGCGAAAGCCGATACGCCGAGCACGCCCGGCCCGGCGAGCGGATTCTGCAGCAGGCCCTGCAAGCCGGCGCCAGACAGGCCAAGCGCCGCGCCAACCCCAAAAGCAGCCACGGCACGCGGCATGCGGATTTCCCAGACGATGATGCGGGCGGCCTCAGTGCCCTGCCCCATCAGGGCGAACAGTGTGGCCTCAAAACCGAGATCAGCGCTACCGGCAAGGGCCGAGAGCGCGAACAGGAAAAGGCAGGCAAGCGCAAGGATAGGCGAGAGATGTTTCATTGCGCGGCCTCCAGCGCGGCGGCGACATCATGCGCTTCATCGGCCACGAACCACGCCGGGCAAGTCAGCCGGCTTTCGGTCATGGCCACCTGGTCAGCGTCCTCCAGGGCATAGGCAAGCGCGGGGTGGCGCGCCACGCTCCACTGGTCGAAGGCGTAGTCGTCAAACCCGAAAAAGGCCGTCAGCGCAAGACCGGGCGGCTGCATCACAAGCGCTTCCAGCGGTAGCGAATACCAGCCCGTGCCGGTCGCGGCATTCTCGAGGCCCGCCCTGTGCATGATCGCATCGACCATCGTGCCCTTACCTGCGGTCACGCCTCCGGGCGTTACATAGAGTGCACTGCGGCCAGTCGGTGGCGCGGCATGTGGCATGGCGGCGACAAGCGCTTCGCCACGGTCTGTTTGCCCAAGCGCAGCAGCCACCTTACGCGTCACGCGCGCTGCGCCGTCCATGTCTGAAACATAGCCGATCTGAACGGTGCGAATTCCCATCCGTTCGTAGAATTTTAGCGCCCGGGCGTCCCCGCCCCAACTGCGGACCACGATATCAGGTTGGAGCGCAATAACGTCCTCGGCCAACGCACGCACCCGAGGCAGGCCGGCCGCTCGTTCCCGCAGGAAGCTGAATGGGCGCTCCGCATCTTTCGAAAGCGCGCGGACCTGTTCGCGGTCGGCCAGGCCGAGCACAAACTGGTCCGCGCAATAGTCGAGCGACACGACAGTCGGGCGCACCTCGTCCGCTGCCGCCATCGGGGCAGCCACAAGCAGGAATAGGAGCGCCCAACGCATCATCGCAGTTTCAGTCCTATGAAGGCCGCCGCGCCCGGCGCCTCATAGCCGTAAACGTCTGTCGCCGTTGCATTGAACAGGTTTTCACCCCGAAGTGTCAACGCCATCCGCTCGGTCAGCGGAAACTCGAGACTGGCCGAGAACAGCGTATAGGCGTCCAGCGCCACCCGCCGCGACGGGTAACTTCCAAAGTCGAAGTCATCCTGCTCACCAACATAATCCAACGCCGCGCCGACGCGCATGCCGTCCGCATCCGGTTGCCAGTCGACCGATAGCGAGGCCGTTGAGTCCGGTACGCGGATCTCGTCGCTGCCATCATCGCTCTCGCTTTGCATCAGAGTTGCCTGGCCTGCGAACGACAGTGCGCTGGTGGCGTCCCAACGGCCTGACAGTTCGACACCACTGCGCTTGGACTTGCCTGCCCGATTGAGCGCTGTTGAATTGTTGTTCACGTCAAAGGCTGTATAGATTTCGTCTTCGAGATCGGCATGGAAATACGTTGCTGACAAAACTGTCCGGCCAACCTGCTGGTCCCAGCCGATTTCCCAGCTGGTCGACTGTTCCGGCTTGAGATCAGGATTGCCGATAAAGCTGCCGGGGAAGAAACCAAACAGTTCCGTGAACGTTGGGTTCTTTACACCCGTGCCAGCCGAGGCGCGCGCCCGGCCATTCACGGTGTCAAAGCCGTAGCCTGCGCCGACCCGCCATGTCGTGGCATCGTCGAACCGGCCATCATTGTCGTCGAACCGACCCGAGGCGTTGAAATCGAGTGCGCCGAAGGCAACCCGGTATTCCGCTGCAATGCCAATGCTTTCGAACGTTTCCGAGGCGTTGGTGAAGCCGCCATAGACGACATCCGTGCGATCATAATCTTCCTCTTCATAGTCCAGGAGACCGATCAGTTCCTGATTGCCGAAAGTAAGCGAAGGGCCCCAGGACACTTTCAGGCGTTCGCCGGTCGATTCGTCCGTCTTGGCGCCATCGGTCGTGTTCTCGCGGGCAACTTCGTTGAAGCTGGCGCGGAAGACGTGATCCACCCGCCCCGTCACACCGGCGAGCGACGCGCCGATCAGGTACTGGTCGGCTTCGGTTTCCTGGTCTGTATTGTCGAGCAGGCCATCATAGTCCGTGTCGGAGTCGAGGTCGGCCGTCGAGCGGCGGGCGATGGCGAGACCGGACAGGGTCCAATCCGTATTGAGGTCCAGCGCGGCCCGCGCGACGCCGGAGAAAGCATCCGAGCCATCATCTTCGCCATCCAGCCCGGCCACATCGACGCCGCCCGTTGTAAAGCCTGAAAGACCGGCGCCAAAGCGCAGGCCGCCAGCCTGGCCGGCAAAGGTAGCACTGGCGCGGGCTGTATCCTGCGTGCCGACTTCACTGAATGCCTGCACGCCTTCTGCCGCTTCGGTCGACAGGGACACGACACCGCCAATGGCATCGGAGCCATAGATCGCGGAGGCCTCACCGCGCAGCACTTCGATACGCGTCGCGCCAATGCCGGTCAGCAAGCCGAAATCGGTCTCGCCGTTGACCGGGTCGGATACTTCAATCCCGTCGAGCAACACCAGCGTATGATTCGCCTCGGCCCCGCGCAGGCGCACCTGGCTTAGCGCACCGACACCGCCAGACCGCGAAATGCCCACGCCTGGCACGGCGCGCAGCTGGTCGGCGACATTCGGCGACAGGCGGATCGACAAGTCATCCGCCGTCAGGACGCTGACGCTGGCTGTGATATCGTCTGCCGGTTCGGGCCTGAGGCCCACGACGGAAATGGTTTCAAGGTTCAGGTTCGCTTCCTGCGCCGATGCGGCAGCGGAAACGGCAAGCATAGCAGCGCCTGCCAGAAAGTATTGTTTGAGCATCGCTCACACTCCGTTTGTCCCGGCACAGGGGCCGGGCGTTACACCAAAAGTGTCGCGTGGACGGAGTATTAGCCTCCGCTGCCATTGGCCTGAACCCGGACCAGGGCAAACGACGGCAAGAGGCAGGTCTCCTGACTTGCGGATCGATGGAAAAGACCGCCTTCCCAGGTTGCCCCAGTGGCTTTGTGGCCAATTCCCATCCGCTTACAGTTGCGGGCACAGCGCCGGATTTAAACCAGCTTCCCTTTTCACCTGCGATTAAGCAGGCACCTTTTGCCTGAGAGAGGCTTTAGTCCGGTGATCCGGACAAGGCAAGATCAAAGCGGATGCAGCAAATGTCCGCCGTCAACCACGATCGTGGATCCGGTCATGAAGCTGCCGGCATCGGACGCGAGCAGCAGTAGAGGGCCCGACAGTTCGGTCAGGTCGCCAATCCGCCTCTGGGCGATCCGGCGAATCATTTTCTGGCCCTCATCGGACTCGAGGAACTCATCATTGATTTCTGTCTTGAAATAGCCCGGCGCGATCGCGTTAACGCGAACGCCAAAACGCGCCATCTCCAGCGCCATCTGCCGGGTCATGTGGTCAACTCCAGCCTTGGACACGCAATAGGCCGTTGTCATCATCTGTGGGCGCAGGCCGGTGATCGATGCGATATTGATAATCGAACCGGGCACTTTCGCTGCCGTCATCGCATTGGCGCCATGCTTGGCGACGCGCCACACGCCGGTGAGATTGGTGTCAATCACGGCATTCCAGTCATCTTCGGCCATTTTCGTGAACCAGCCTTCGCGCGACATGCCGGAATTGTTGACGATGATGTCGCACGGGCGGCCAAGCGCCTCGGCGATCTCCGCGAATCCCCCGGTCACACTTTCCTCGCTCGTAACGTCCATTTCGACCGGTAGCGCCTTGCCACCGCGCTTTTCGATCTCTGCTGCAACGGATTCGAGGCGATCCATCCTCCGCGCTGCCAGGACGACATGGGCACCTGCCTTAGCCAGGACACCCGCAAAATGGCGACCCAGGCCACTTGACGCTCCGGTAACCAGCGCCGTTCGATTAGCCAAACTAAACATACCCATGCCTTCGATCTCCAAATTTGATGTTGCGTCGCGCAATATTTTGCCTCTATTTCAGCCTCATGAAAATATCAGTGCTGAGGGAGCGACGCTCCGGTGAGACCCGTGTGGCTGCAACACCGGAGACCGTCAAGAAATTGGTTGGTCTGGGACATTCTGTAACCGTCGAGGCGGGTGCAGGGGTTGTGGCAGGCTTTATGGATGAGGTCTACAAGGCCGAAGGGGCGACGATAGGCGGCAATGCCGCTGACGCTGCCAAGGGCGCCGATGTGGTGTTCAAGGTACGCGGTCCGGAGGTCGCCGAAGTCGCGGCCTTGCCGGACGGCGCGACCCTGCTCGCCCTGATGGATCCGTTCGCGCTTGAGCCCGGCCTGCTGGATGCGCTCAACGCGAAAAAAATCGCGGCCATGTCGATGGAATTCACCCCGCGCATCTCGCGTGCGCAGTCGATGGACGCCCTGTCCTCTCAATCCAACCTCGCCGGTTACCGCTCCATGATCGAAGGCGCCCATATTTATGGCCGCGCCATGCCGATGATGATGACCGCCGCCGGTACCGTGGCCCCGGCCAAGGTGTTCATCATGGGTGTAGGTGTTGCCGGCCTCCAGGCCATCGCAACCGCCCGCCGCCTTGGCGGGGTCGTGACGGCGACGGACGTGCGCCCCGCCGCTAAGGAACAGGTCGCCTCGCTCGGTGCCAAGTTCATTGCGGTCGAGGACGAAGAGTTCAAGGCAGCTGAAACCGCTGGCGGATACGCCAAGCAGATGTCGCCGGAATATCAGGCCAAGCAGGCTGAACTCACGGCATCCCACATCACCAAGCAGGACATCGTCATCACGACGGCGCTGATCCCCGGCCGCGCCGCACCGGTGCTCGTCACCGCAGCCATGGTGAAGACGATGAAGCCCGGTTCAGTTATCGTCGATATGGCCGTCAGCCAGGGTGGTAACTGCCCGCTGTCGAAGGCCGATGAGATCGTCGATGTCGGCGGTGTGAAGATTGCGGGTTTCTCAAACCTCCCTGCCCGCCTGCCCGCTGATTCGAGCTCGCTCTACGCCAAGAACCTGTTCGCTTTCCTGCCGTTGGTGACCGCCGAAGACGGCGCGCTCAACCTCGACACCGACGACGAAATCGTCACCGCCATGCTGCTGACGCGCAATGGTGAAACCGTGAATGACAGGGTGAAATCATGAAACGCCTCAGCCTCGCCGCTACGGCGCTCCTCCTTGCCGCCCCAGCATACGCAGAAGGCGGCGGTGTAAACCCAACCATCTTCCTCGCCGCGATCTTTGTTCTGGCCTGTTTTATCGGCTATTACGTGGTCTGGAGCGTGACACCCGCGCTGCATACGCCCCTGATGGCCGTGACCAACGCCATCTCCTCGGTAATCATCGTCGGCGCACTCGTCGCCGCGGCCGCGGCCGGCCTCACCGCAGACAACTGGACCGCCAAGATTCTTGGAGGCGTCGCCGTCATGCTCGCCAGCGTCAACATATTCGGCGGCTTCCTCGTCACCCAACGCATGCTCGCCATGTATAAAAAGAAGGGGGAGTAGTCTTATGGACAGTTTCCACTCCACCTGGGCGCCCGCGCTCTACCTCGTTGCAGGCGTGCTCTTCATCCTGGCCCTTCGCGGCCTGTCCAGCCCGGCCACCAGCCGCAAGGGTAACCGCAATGGCATGATCGGCATGGCCATCGCCGTCGGCACGACCATTGCCCTGCTCTGGAACCAGCTCGATCCGGTCACCTGGGGAATCATCCTCGGCGGTGTCGCCATTGGCGGAACCATTGGTGCAGTCATCGCCAAGCGCATCGCCATGACCGCCATGCCGCAGCTTGTTGCCGCCTTCCACAGCCTGGTCGGTCTTGCTGCCGTGCTCGTCGCCGCGGCTGCGCTGTATGCGCCCTCGGGCTTCGGCATATCCAACGCTGAAGGCATCCATGTCGCGTCCCTGATCGAACTGTCGCTCGGTTCGGCCATCGGCGCGCTCACCTTCACGGGTTCGCTCATCGCCTTCGCCAAGCTCAATGGCAATATGGGCGGCGCGCCGATCATGCTGCCCGGTCGCCACGTGCTCAACTCCGCCCTGCTGGTTGGCATTATCGTGCTTGTCGGCGTCCTGATGGCCAGCCATGGCCATGCGCACTGGGCCTTCATCACCCTGACCGTGCTGGCCCTGATCCTCGGCATCACGCTGATCATACCGATTGGCGGCGCCGACATGCCGGTCGTCGTGTCGATGCTGAATTCCTATTCCGGCTGGGCGGCCGCCGCTCTCGGTTTCACGCTCGGCAATTTCGCCCTGATCATCACCGGCGCGCTCGTCGGCTCATCAGGCGCGATCCTGTCCTACATCATGTGCAAGGGCATGAACCGCAGCTTCATCTCGGTCATCCTCGGCGGCTTCGGCGGTGACGATGCGGCTGCAGCAGGTGGTGTGCAGGTCGACCGCCCGTTCAAGCGCGGCTCAGCGGAAGATGCTGCCTTCATCATGAAGAACGCCTCCAAGGTCATCATCGTGCCCGGTTACGGCATGGCGGTGGCACAGGCCCAGCACGCCCTGAAGGAAATGGCTGACAAGCTGAAGGAAGAAGGCGTCGAAGTGAAATACGCCATCCACCCCGTTGCGGGCCGTATGCCGGGCCACATGAACGTGCTGCTCGCTGAAGCGCAGGTGCCGTATGATGAAGTCTTCGAACTGGAAGACATCAACTCCGACTTCCGCAATTCCGAAGTCGCCTTCGTCATCGGTGCCAATGATGTGACCAACCCGGCCGCCAAGACAGACAAGACATCACCGATCTATGGCATGCCCGTGCTGGACGTCGAGAATGCCGGCACGGTCCTCTTTATCAAGCGCTCGATGGGCTCCGGGTATGCCGGCATCGAGAACGAACTCTTCTTCCGCGACAATACGATGATGCTGCTCGCAGACGCCAAGAAAATGGTCGAGGATATCGTCAAGAACCTCTGATCGGCGACAATTCGGAACGTATACGGGCGCTGGCCTCTGCATTGAATGTGCAGTCGCCAGCGCCCGCTTTCGTTTCCAGGGCCGCCGCCAGCTCGTCCACACGTTGCCCGGCCACGACAAGCCCAGGCGCAATCTCGGCCAGAGGCGCCAGCACGAAAAGGCGCTCGGCCATACGCGGATGTGGCAACGTCAGCATTTCGCTATCCTGCGTCACACCATCAAAGACCAGCAGGTCGATATCGATCTCTCGCGGCCCCCACCGCTCGCCCTCCATGCGCCCCAGCGTCCGTTCAATGCCCTTGACGACATCTAGCAGGGCCAAGGGCGCAAGGCGGGTTTCGATGATCGCGCAGAGGTTCAGGAACTCGCCTTGGTCAGTCTTGCCCCATGGCAGGGTCCGGTAGACTGACGAGACCGCAACGAGCGCGCAATCGGGCCGCGCGACGATCGCTTGCAGCGCTGCGGCAAGATACGCGGCCCGGTCGCGCAGGTTCGAGCCGAGGCTTATCGCGGCCTCAGCCATCGCGGTGTCGCGTAACCGAGACGCCGACATGATCGACGGCATACTTGATCGGCGCCGACGGCTTGCGCACAGTGATGGTAACAGTCTGCACTAGCGGGAACTGTTCGAGAATCGCTTCGGCCAGCTTGTGTGCCAGCGTTTCTATCAGGTTGAACACGGTCGCTGCGGATACGTCTGTGGCAAGGTCACAGAGCTCACCATAATGTACCGTATCGCTCATCTGGTCAGCAGCGTCGGCTGGCCGCGCCACGGCGCAGTCGATATCGACCATGAACCTCTGGCCGAGTGACTTCTCGGCATCCATGACTCCGTGATGGCCATGGATGTGCAGGTTCGAAACGAAAATCCGGTCTGTCATCCTGCCTCTTCTATTGCTGTCCACATTTTCAACGCATCCGCATGGGCGGCTACGTCGTGCACCCGCAGAATCGAGGCCCCTCTTTGGACGCCGGCAAGGCCTGCGGCAAGCGATCCGATCAACCGGTCCCCGACCTCACGGTTCAGCAGCGTGCCAATGAACGACTTGCGCGACACGCCCACCAGCACCGGCACGCCATAGTCGGCCAGCACATCGAGCCGCGCCAGCACACCGAAATTCTGCTCATAGGTCTTTCCGAAGCCGACGCCAGGATCGAGAATCACGTGTTCGCGCGGGATGCCTGCCTTGCGCGCCATGGCGAAGGCATCGTCAAAGAAGGCGCGCATGTCGTCAACCAGGTTCAGGCCCGCGTCGGCGTTGCCGCGATTATAGGTGACCACGACGGCGCTGCCCGTATCAGCCACAGCCACCGCCATGTCGGCATCACGCACCATGCCCCAGACATCATTGACGATGACGGCGCCAGCGCCTGCAGCCGCGCGCGCCACGCTGGCCTTGTAGGTGTCAATGGAGACAAACCGCGTCGGATCCTCGCAAAGCGCCGGAATGACGGACAGTACCCGCGCCGTCTCGTGCGCAGCGCTGACTTCGGTGGCCCCGGGCCGGGTAGACTCGCCGCCGACATCGATAATGTCGGCACCGTCGTTCACCATCGTCGCTGCCTGGGCTAGTGCCGCTGGCGCATCGACGAACCGGCCACCATCGGAAAACGAATCCGGCGTGACATTCAGGATGCCCATGATGAGCACTTTCGTCCCGGCCCGGGCAAGAAATTCGTCCCGCAGGCGGGCCCGGTTCGCGCTGTCTCCGCTCATGCCTGTCGTCTTCCAGTGACCATCGGCCTGCTTATAGGCGCGCCACATTTGCGAACAAGGGGTAGCGTCCCATCAGATGGTGTAAATCGTGCGTGCCGTCTCGGCTGCGATCACGGTTTCAGCTGCCCACGCCGGGCAGGCTGAGAACAGGGTTATCGACTATTCGGGCGAGACTTTCCAGTGACAT